>Ga0307515_10003512_pt1 | contig 32944 bp, 16 predicted proteins | sample 17_EM_MG_FD_194513 | JGI IMG/M metagenome (GOLD analysis project Ga0307515, IMG submission 194513) | Populus trichocarpa ectomycorrhiza microbial communities from riparian zone in the Pacific Northwest, United States - 17_EM | ecosystem: Host-associated > Plants > Roots > Unclassified | place... | reverse complement strand
TTCTCACTAATATAATACTTTAACGTTCCCTTTATAAGTTTATAGGCTAGTATTTCTTTAATTTCCTATTTATTATTATTATTAACTTAAATTAGTAGGGGAGGTTCATTCTTTTATCTAGGTAGTGGGTTATTTATAGCTTTCCGTAGCTTATCCGGTAAAAAAATAGGGTAGACTTTAATTAAGTTTGGGAGCTTAACCTTATATAAGTTGCCTACTTTATTAAGAATCTTATACGGTCCTACTATCTTATAGTCTAGCTTACGGCTAGGCCGTTCTGTCTTTTAGTTCTTTATTATAACCTAGACTATATTGCCTATAGTAAAGTTAGGCTCATACCTATGCTTATTTGCCTACTATTCTATTAATTTCTAGGCCTTTTTTAGGTTTATATAGGCTACTTTCTAGGCTTCTTCTAAGCGCTTAGCGTACTGCTAGGCTTCCTTATAAGATAGTTTTTCGCGTATAGTTTAGGGCCCTTCTGGTCTTTCCCAGTTAAAGCTTATATAGGGTAGGTAACCTATTTCTAGTTAAATAGGGGCAAATCCGGTAGAGTTATAGGGTAGGGTCACTTGGGCGTAGTCTATTAAGGGTAACAGTTTAGCCCAGTTATTTTAAAAGTAGTTAACAAAAGGCCGGAGTCTCTAGTCCAAGTATTAATTTATAATCTCTATTTAACCATCTATCTAGGGGTAATATGCCATAGAAAGCTTTAGCTTAATACCTAAAATTTAGGTAAACTTATTCCAAAAGGCTAATATAAACTACGGCCTATAGTTAGATATAATAGTGTCTAGTAGTTTATAAATTTAGTAGACGTAGTAGATATATAGTTAGGCTGCCTCTTTAGCATCAATATTCTTATAATAGGGAATTAAGAACAGGCGCTTGCTAAAGCGGTTAACTAGGATTATAACTATATTATATCCGTTATAGTCTAGAGGTAGCTTATAAAAATCTATAAAGATATATTGCTAGGGGCGGTTAGGTATTAGGAGGGGTTTTAATAGTCCTAGGGTCTTATCTCGTGGGATTATAGACCTACGGTAGTTATTATAGTTCCGTATATAGCGGTCAATATTTATAACTATTCCGGGCTAGTAATAGCGGTTGCTAATAATCCTATAGGTCTTATTCTTTCTAGGGTAAGCCGTAGAGACCTAGGTATATGCTTTAGTAATAAGCTAAGTCTATAAGTTCTATTCCTTTACCACTACTAGCCGTTCCTAATGCTTAAGTAATCCATTTTTAAGGGACTATAGGCTGGTAACATTCTTTGCCTTTTTACGGTACTCCTATAAAGAAGGGGCCGTACGGTTTATCTGCAGTAATTTATTAATTAAATTAAGTCCTAAAGGGTTAATAGGATATATCTTAGCGCCTAAGGGGTTTGTACTTAGTTCTACCTATATCTAGGGGTTAAGGTACTCTAGTTATAGTAGCATCTAGGTCCGTAATAAGATCTTTACAGCCGTATAGTCACCTAGGTCTTATTTACGCTTAGTAAAAGCATCCGCACGGTTTATAGCGCCTAGTCTATATATAATTAAGAAGTTAAACTAAGATAGGATATCCGCCTAGTGTGCCTACCGGGCTATAAGGGCCTTAGTTATTATAAAGTATTCTAGGGCCTTATAATCTAATACTACTTTAATAGGTTTAGGGGTCCCCTCTAGCTATATACGCTAGTGCTAAAAGTTAGAGATAATAGCTAGCATTTCTTTATTATAGATATAGTAGTTTAGTTTAGCATCTATTATAGTCTTTAAATAGTATACAATAGGGTGCTATTCTCCGTCCGGTTACTTCTAAGAAAAAATACCAGCTATTACGCCATCTAAGGTATTAGTTTCTAGCATTAAGGGCCGTTTTAGGTTAAAGTAGGCAAGTAGGGGGGCCAATACTAGCCGTTTTTTAAGCTTATTAAAGGCCTATATATATATAGCGTTAAAGTAAAAGGGCTGGTCTTTCCTAGTAAGGCAGTTAAAAGGCCAGGTAATTCTACTATAGTTCTTAATAAAGCGTCAGTAGAAGTTACAGAAACCTAAAAACAATTATACCCCCTTTACAGTCCGTAGGGGCGTCCACTAGTTAATTACGGTTATTTTCTCTAGGTTAGCCTTAATTCTGTTTATACTAATAATAAAACCTAAGTACTTTATACGCTTAATACTAAATTCTAACTTCTTAATATTAGCCTAAAGGCTAGCTTCGCGGAGCTATTATAGGACTTTATAGACGTGCTCCTTATATTCCAGTTCATTCTCTAAATAGATTATAATATTATCTAGATAGGCCGTACAGAAGTCGTTAAGGTAGTTAAAGAGTACATCGTTTATATACCGCTGGTACGTAGCTAGTCTATTAGTTAGTCTAAAAGGAAGTACCTTATATTTATACGTCCCGTAACGGGTTTAAAATATAGTAAGATCCTTAAACCTAGGGTCTATCCTAATTTAGTAAAAGGCCTGGCGGATATTAAGCTTTATAAAAACCTTAGCTCTACTCATTTAGGTAAGAGTTTTATTAAATAAGGGTAATAGGTAGCGGTCCTTACGGGTTATATTATTTAGCTTATAGTAGTTAATATAGAAGCGCAGTCCTCTATTCAGCTTTTTAATAAAGAGAATAGGTAAGTTAAAAGGGGCTTAGCTAGGCTCAATAAAGCCCTTATTTAGGTTGTCAATAAGGTACTACTTTATAGCCTATAATTCGGCAATAGACTATAAGTAGAGAGGGCTAAAGCTAAGGGTACTTCCCTTATCTTGCTTAATCTCGATCTTATAGTTATATAGTTAGTAGGGTAGAAGTATATTAGACACTGCCTTAAAGAATACGTCCTTAAATTTCTGGTGTTAATCGGGCAGTTTTTACTTTACTAGTTCTTTATTTATAAGCCCGCTTTCCTATCCGCTAAGCTTACTTTCCTTTTCCTTAATTATTCGGTTAATTTTGTATAGGCTAGTTGTAAAGGTAATAGTATTAAACTAAATTAGGTTCTAGTAGAATCCTATAGCGCCAATATAGCAGATATTAACTAGTAGGAGGTCTGTAGGTTTCTTTAGCGTCCGTTAGGCCGTAGTTTACAGTATAGGGTTTATAGTCTTCCTTAGCTTACGTTCCATTTTCTATAAGTTATCCTTCCTATTTATTAGTTTAGTATAGCGTCTAATATCCCTAGCTTTCCTTTATAGCTTTATAGGGTTCTCTATAGGGAACTTAGCTAGGTTACTACTAACTTCCTAGGTCTTTAGTGCGGGTGGCGTAATATAGGTAGTCTAAGGGCGGCGTAGTATACGGATCCGTTACGGGTTAAGCTATACGTTCTTCTTAAAGGCCTAGTCTCTACGCATAGCATTAGCCTAGTAAATAGTATTAATCTAGGGCCGTATAAGGTTTTCCATTATAATACTGATTTCTTTTATAAAGGAAGGGGTTAGGGGTAGAGTTTTAGGCTAGATAAGTTATTTACTCCGTACTTTGAGCTATAAGCCTAAATAGGCTAGCTATTTTCTTTTTAAGATTATATTATGGCTTCCTAAGTCCGTAATAAGAAAGGGGATATTATACTACCTTTATCCGTTAACGCGGAGGTAAATTCGTAAGATAGTTATAATAGGTAGCCCTATCCGTCCGTTATAACCGCAAATAGGGATTAGTTTAGGTAGTTCTTTAAAGGGTATATTTAAAAAGTCAGCTAGTTTTATAGCGCACTTTATGTTAATTAAGGTAAAGGTATTTACTCCTAAGTTAGCTAAAGCAGAGGTTAAAACTTAATATCTATTACAAAATAAAGTATAAGGGATAGTGCAGCTTCTTCTACTAACTAGCCGACCCAGATTAATATATAATATATTAATCCCTTTTAGCCCTAGAGAGGAGTCTTTCTCTAAGGTTCCTCTTTTTCCGGCTCCGTATTATCCTCCTAAATTAACAAAACCTTATTTATCTTTGCCTTTATTAGGCAGTTCCTTATAGAGTGGCCTATTTAACCGCATAAGAAGCAAGCTTTTTAATCACTAAGGGCCTATATACGGAGGTTACTATATATAGGCTAGGTATACACTAGGCCCGTAGTAGGGGTCGCTATACGGCTAACTACTAGGTTAACTATAGGAGCTACTAATTATACTAGGGCACTATAGGCCGTACTCGTAGTACTTATAGCCTAGTTTATAAGGTTTCTAGTTTTTAGCTAATTGGCGCGTGCCTTAATTTAACGGAGGCCTTAGTTAATAGCTAGGCAATAGTCCATAAGTTCCTTTAACGTCTATACCGTAGTATAAGCTAGTAATACGGCCCGCTATAGGTCTAGGGTAAGCTTATTAAAGAGATCTAGTAGTAGGTCTTTCTAGGGGATCTAGGCCTATCTAGCTAGGTATAAAAAGCGGGTTTAAAAGGCCGAAAAGGTCTTTATTATTTTTATATTTAGGCTTTTATAACTAAGGCAAGCGTTTTATACTTTAAAAGGGTCTTTATAAATAGAAGATAAGTGTTTAATTATTTCTTCTTTAAAGATAAAGGGGTCTACTAAGTCTTTAGTATATCGCGGGCGTAAATACGTCTGGGCGTCTCCGCCAGTACGGCCGAAAACGTAGGCCATTCTAGCTTGGGCGTTAGGGAAGTGGTCTATATTAACTTTAAGCTTATCCCGTAATTAAAGCTTCTAATTATTAAATATAGGGTTGGTTCCGTTTGTAAGTAGTAGGGGGTCTATAACCTTTGCTGACCGCTTTGGTGCTATATAGGCCTTAGTAGATCTACTAAGGCGCTAGGATAGGGCCTAAAGGACTATAGTAAGTCTTTAGTTATCTAATAATAACTTATTATTAGATATAGGGGTATCTCTAGCTTTGAGCAGCTCTCGCAATTATTTAATTTTAGTATTAGTAGCCGTAAGCTCCGCCTAGGGGATTAAAACGTTAATTATTTCTTTATCTAAAGTATTTAAGGGTCCTGCAGCTGCTTTACCTACTGCTATAGTTTGTGGCATAGTAATAGGGGTATTAGGTAATTCCGGGTAATTTCTTTAGGGGTTCTGGTCTATGCGTGTCTTATAGGTCCTTTTCTTAGGGTTCTATTCTTTTCTTTTAGGTCCTATCCTTATAGTCCTAGTAATATCCTTAGGGTCCTATTCTATATTCTTATAGATATATTTAAGTTCCTTCTTAGAAAGAAAAAGTAGAGTAAGCTTTAGATAATATTAGCGACTTAGTTAATTAAGATATAAGTATAGCAAAAGGGTCGCGCAAGCCTATATAATTGGATTGTCTATAAACAAGAATCTAAAGCTAAAGAAAGGAAAGGAGAAGAAGGGGAGCGCCGCTTAAAGCTATATACAATCTTCGCGTCACGTGACCGCAATATGTGGCAATATGTGGCAACTTGCCGGTGTGTAGTTTTACCAAGTTCTGCTAAGTTCTACCAGTGCCGTAACACCTTAAATAATAAAATAGTTAATATCTTAAACCCCTGGGCAGAGCTAGTAGTAGCTAATACTAAAATTAAACAACTATAAGAGCTGCTTAAAGCTAGAGATACCTCTACTTCTATATTTAGTAACAAATTATTAAATACCTAGAGACTTACTACGGTCCTTAAAGCCCTATCCTAGCATCTTAACGGACCCCCTATTACTTATAGATAAAATAAACCCTATATTTAATAACTGGAAACTCTAACTATGGGATAAGCTTAAAGTTAATACCGACTATTTTCCTACTCCTTGGGCCTAAATAGCCTATATCTTTAGCCGTATTGGCGGGGATACCTAAATATACCTACGCCCGCGATATACCGAGGACTTAATAAACCCTTTTACCTTTAAAGAAGAAATAATTAACTACTTATCTTCTATTTATAAGGACCCCTTTAAGGTATAAAACGCCTGCCTTAATTATAAAGGCCTAAATATAAAAATAACGGAGACCTTTTTAGCCTTTTAGCATATAGCGTAGAGATATTAGACCTCCTTTATTGCCTTATAAATAGCCTTAGCTCGTTATATAATAGAGGGAGATAATAAAAAGTTATTAGTTATTTAAGGGTAGGCGCTAAAGGTAAGTAATATAAGAACGAGTCCATCTAGGCTAGCGGAATTATTAATAGCTTTAACAGCCATTTATAAGGTAAGTTCTTTACTAGCGTCCTCTAGTTCCCTTACTAAAATAAATCGTATATTAGCCTACCGTTAAATAGTTAATCTAAATAGAGTTATTAAGCTGCTGAAGGGCTTAAACTTAAAGTTCTCCTACTATAGATACTCCTGTGGCTTTAGTATCTGGCATAATACTATAGAAGATATTTGTTAAGTATCTATTATTAAAGGAGAACGCGGAACTCTCCTTTAGCTTATTAAAGATATCTAACTTTATAATAAAATAAAGCGTAGATTAATTATTAAAAATAGTAATAGTTTATAAGCCATTTACCTTACTATACTTAGTGAAGTATTAATTAGAAGAGTGGTCCTTAATTTCTATATCTATAAGGAGCTATTTCGTTTTATTAACCTTACTCTTAAGATCTTTTATACCTTTATATTAAACTAGGAAGCTTTAGAAGTAGGCTATAGTAACCTTACAATTTTTAACGTTTCTTATACTTTAGTAAAACTTATTATATACCTCCTTTTGCTTATTAAGAGAGTACCTAGTTAACTAGTAATTTAGCTTTTTATAAACGTAGTACTTTTTTTTAGCAATTACTTTAAAATAAACTTCTATAATCGCCTCGTAGTTAATATTAATTATACCCTCTACTATAGTCCCTACTATAACCACCATATATTCAATTAGTCTAGTTATAGTTATATTAGTTAGCTGGGTTAGCTAGGTTAATTAAAATAGGTTAGAGTTAGGTGTTAAATTACTATACTTTTTAAGAGCGCAGAGCGATGCTAATAGAAGATTTTAATTAAGTATATACTCCTTCATAAGTATTTACAGAATTAAAGAGAGTAAGGTTATATTCCCTAACGCATTAATATACGCTAATAACTTAATTATATAGGCTAAAATTCTCTTAATATAATTCGGATAAACCACGCTAAATTATCTAAAGTTAATTAAAGAGCTTTTAAAGACAATTAAGCCAAGGGACACCTAGGTTTATAGCAATAATCCTTAAAAAAGTGGTTTCTCTCTATTTTAATATATACTACTACTTATTCTCTTCTATTTTAAAGTAGTATCTTAACTTATATATTATGTGGTTAAAATTATATTCTTTTCCTACTAAACGATTATAATAGAAGGTACTAGCTTGGCCCTTAAGTATAACGGAATAGATGTTATAGTATTAATTAAACTCTATTCCTACCTTTTAGTAATAGTTATAGAAGATACGTAGTTTTAAATTAAGAATATTATATAATTCCCCACTAAACTTCTTCTCTTAATCTAAATAGAGCTTCGTAAGCTCTATAAGCAATTTTAAACTACCTCCAATTTAAGATTAAGATAGAGGAGGTAGAAGTTGTATTATAGGCTATAGTAGGAACGTAGGTCTAGTTAGTAGAGTCTAAAGGTTATTAAATTACAAAGCAATAAGATCCTATGCCTACTCTTATTAGGGTATAGTATCTAAAGTTAAAGTTACGGGTTAGATTAGATATAGAGGAGTTAAAGGTAGAGGTAGATTTATCTCTAGAGGTATATTACTTAGATTTTATTATAATTTAAGCTTCCTTATAGTGCGTAGTTAGTGCTTAATCTCTTATAGAGTCTATTTATGCTCTTCTTTTATATTAATAACCTACTCCTAAATATTATCTCTAATAGTACCCCTATCTATAGGTATAAGCACTTTATACTTCTGCAAGAAGTTACGGAAGTTTTATATAATATCCTTTTTTATAGGAGTCTATATTCCCTTTATCCATTTAATAAAGTCCTCCCTTATATAGTACTATAGCATAGTGTTATTATATTCGCTGTCTTTATAGTATACTATGCAGTATAATAAGAATCCGTTTAAGTCTTGCTAATTAATATCTTTAAGGTTAGTTATATCGGTGTTCTATATCTCTAGGTTAATATTATCCTCATACTTCTTCGGGTAGGTTAACGCCATAATAGCTATTATTAAAGATTATTTAACGCGTTTTTAATAAAAATTAAGGGAAATAAAGGTTATTTAACGTGTAGTTAGGTAGTAATTATAATCCTATAGTCTACGAAGGTACACTAAAGGTATTTAAATAGTTGTTTAATGCGTTTTAGACGTTAACTTAGGACCTTAGGTTTAGTAATACTTCTAACCTAAAGTACTTAACCAAATATTTATAAACGAAGTTATTCTATATAATAGACGCAACTTAGTATTTCCTAGTACTTAGTAACACTTCTATTACTAGTTTTCCGCAAGTCTAAAGTAGTATAGTATCGCTAGGATCCATTCCATATAAGCGCATATAGCATCCCTATATAAGACTATCTCTTCTACTTAAAAACCTAGCTACTCTATAGTTAACTATGTATTTAACCACTAATCAATATTAGTTATATAGGGTAACTCACTAATAACAACTACTTGAGTAGGTTATAGTGATGTTAGTTAATATGCTTATTATTAGAATGAAGAAGAACGAGGAGCTTAAGACTCCTCGCCACACTAGTGCCGCGGCGACACGTAACGACTGCTTACCTCATTCCCGACACTAATACTAAGAGGGTACGTATCTTAATATTAGTTATAATTAAAAGGTTAGCGTTAAGGAGTAGGCATAGGGCACTAAGGGTAAGTTCTTATAGTAGGGGTATAATAAAGGTAGAAGTGTAATTTAAGGGAGAAAGAACCGGTAGAGAGGGCGGTAAAGGTAATAAAGCGTTTTATAGACGTCAAAAGCGGCGGTCGATTAAGCGAGAGAGCGATACCCGAAAACGGGTGTAAGGGCCCCGCTAAACCTAAAGAGGTAGCGCACCTGGACAGAGTTTACCTATTAAGTAGGCAAGCTAGCTTGTAAGCTAAGCCTTATTTAGCTTTCTTGCTTGCTTAAAATAGGCCTTCTAGCTTATATATTCTTAACTCTGGGCTTTAGAAGCTCTCTATATATATAAGGTAGGTGTAGGTAATAGAAATAGATAGTAAGACATAGGTAGTGCTTTTATTAGTATTTAATATCAGTATAAGGCCGTATTGATATTAATATTAAATAGTAATTTAGTATTGAGAAGATATTAAATATTGAATATAGTATAGTCTTAGTATAGCGTTTTAATTAAAAGAACGCTCTACGCCCCTGGGCTCTGGTAGAGCTTCAAAATAGCTGCTCTCTCGCGACTGCTCTTACTACTATCGTCACCTTCGTGATCCTTGGCGTGGTGTAGGAGATGTCGGCTGCTCTCTAGATTCTGCCAAGAACTCAGAAGCCCCTCGTACTACATTCGTCGCCATAAGCCTCCCCCTGGCGGTTATATTACTTTATAGCCAGCTCTTTAAGCACTCCGTCCGTTCAATATTCGTACTCCCTAATGATATGCGGTCCCATAAGGTTGTTCGCCGTGCACCTAAAAAGACTCGCTCGGCCTCTGCCGGTATTAACGGTATAGATAATATATTAATTGCTATTTAAGAGAGTCGTGGGTAGTCGGCTCTGCAAGTTGGGTTAAGCCACTACTGTAGCGCCGTGCCTTGGATTAAAATAGGCTTTGAGTTAATAAAGTCTTTGTACTTAGGGGTGGTTACGGGTAGTGTATTTAGTGTAGAGCAGTGATCTATTTAGACTGGAGCGGCGTGGATCCAGCGTGGAGCGCCGTTGGAGCGCTATTTTACGTTTATCTATTTTAGGAAAGCGCTAAACCTATAATTGATAAACGTAAACTAACGCTCTAACGGCGCTCTACGCCGGATCCACGCCGCTCCAGTCCAAATAGATTACTGGTGTAGAGTCGCTTAACGCGTTGTTATCGCCAGAGTGGGTAAACTGATTAGAATTAAGCTTAGAAATGGTAAAGGAGGAAGTATCATCGTCCTTAATATAGTGGTAGATAAGGGAGGCATGGCGTTAATTAAAGGGTGGGTGTATGGGGGATTGTAAAAATCGTTAAAACTAAACGATGTTGTGCGCGACGTCTTGTAAGATCTAATTTAATGCTTGGTAATTTTACTTCCTATAGGTTTACCTAATAAATTTAAAATGCGTATGTATTATAAGGAGGCCCGAGAGTTATTTACTAATATATCTACCTTACTTTACCACCTCGACTCTAAAAATCTTCAATATTCAATATCTTTCAGTATTGAATATATCGTATTGATATTGATATTGAACGTTCAATATTCAATATTCAATATCACTAATCAATATCGAATACTAATAAATGCACTGGACATAGGGTGGTAGGCATCAAAGACGGTAGTAAGACGGTGGTAAGCAAATCCGATTCAGGTCAACAGATGCCCTATTCTTATCCCTCTTTCCTTCTGCAACAGATTTCCGGCCCACTCGTTAAGATATGGACTCCCGTGTATTCTAAATCGGGGTTCTCGGCTACACTCCTTTTTGGGATAGATTGCGATCGATGCTCCGACAACCACCAATATGTTTTGTACACGTTTGTATGCTGCTGCAGGGATTGGTAATGCACTTGCTGCAATTGATTTGTGTTGGTTACACAAGGGGATATCACGTAGCTACGGTTCGTAGATAGTATGATGATTGTTGTTCTTGATTGATGTAGAAAGCAAAGGATCGTAAGGATCGCAGTGCCTAAGTAGGGGGCTGATGAGTCACCATAAGGGTGACTAATCAGAGACGCGCGACCGCGTACCTCTGTCCATATATTCTGACACATACATTCCGACAATTTGAAACATGTTAGGTGATGATCACAAATTATGGGTTCAATCAGAGGTAGTAGCTAAGGTCTTAAATATTAAGGAAGGACTTGGCGATACGGGCGACATTAATATTGGCGGTGTCCAAGTGTCAAATAAGGGAGACAAGAGCGTTTGTGAGGGTTCCTAATCACCAAGAGGCTATCACAAACTTTTGGGTAAGCCCCGCAGAGCCTTTTACTACACCAAAAATCAGATCTTGACGTCAAATATAAGTAATCACTATACCGATAATAGTTAGCGCAGCGCAGGGGTCCTAGAAATAAGGTTCTGTAGAAAATCACCTGAAATGCTTGGCAGATCTTCGGTGGCTGGGGCATCATCTCCAAAATCCTAGCTTTGCCGAAGCTTCCCAGACAACAACAAGCAACGGCGGGGAACGTAGAACACGAGCCGCTCGCTCTCCGGACGTGTGCTCCAGCTTGCCTCGAGCCAGCTCTACACTTTCCGGCACCCGAATCGCTACTCTAACACTTAGCTCCGCCATACGTCGTTTGAGCAGCTGTACGGAGGACCGCGTGAAAAGCGATTTCCCTTTCCTTTTTGGGACTAGCGGTTTTCCCTCCATAAGGACGCTGACGCCTGGGGGTCTTTGGCGGGTTTTGGGGGCAGAGACCGCCCTGAGGGAAGGCTACGGCGTTGACCCAGCTCGGCTGTCCCTTGAGCGTCTGTTGCTCTTGGCCCGACCGCGCATCCCATAGCCTGACGGTGTTATCCCTTGATGCCGATGCCATTACTGATCCGTCTGGCGAAAATGCTACGGCGTCGACCGAGTGTGAATGCCTCCTGAGCGTCTATTGCTCTTGGCCCGACCACATTCCACATCTTGACGGTTTTGTCGCCCGACGCCGATGCCACTCCTGGCCACCGTTTTGGGTGGTTGATGACGCCGTTTTCGGTGGTAAATATGCCGTGCTCTTCACCAATCATCACCTAGCGCACGGATCCCTGCTCAGCCTACATTCCCATGATGACCGTCTGAGGCATTTTCCCCCAGCGAATCTTTTCTCCCGCCCCCACACACGGGCCACCTCCGGATCTCCACGTTTCAGCGCCTCTCAGCACCACGACGCTAAGTCCGGGTCAAGCTTCCACAAGCCCCAATCACCGACGCAAGCGGCGTCGAGAATGGCTTTATTGTCCAATCCCATCGTGAGACCTTATCGTTGCTTTGTTCGTCACGCAACGTGCTGCAATCGCAAATACCGGTCCCTTGATAGTCTGACCGAGCGACAGGTACAGGCAGGCCAAAGCGAACGAGGATATGATCTCCCACGGACCCTACCAGTGTTCTGGTCGCACTGAGCATCATTGCTTCGTTTGTTGTCCGTAATTGGCATTCTACCTTTCGCGATACTTTGCTGTGCTCTAGTCTTCCCCTTTTGCTAGACCGGCATGGCAGCTGACAATGGCGGCCATATCAACTTTGTAGGACAGGAGAAGCACGTTGGGCATGACATCGACTCGGTCTACGACGAGGAGGAGGTCATTAAGACTAAGGAGAGCGACTTCAAGCACAAGCAGGTATGCGCGTTTGGTGATGCCGGGATTTATTTTGATGACTATGGCTGACCGTACATGCAGAAATTCAAGGGATGGACGCTCATGTGGCTGTCCTACCAGGCGACTGGAGTCATCTACGGCGACATTGGGTAGACAATTCTCTCACAGAATTAGCAACAGAACACTGACAGTTTCCAGCACGAGCCCGCTCTATGTCTACTCGAGTACATTTAGTTCCGATCCATCGCATGACGATCTGCTCGGCGCTCTTTCGCTCATCATCTGGGCCCTTACCTTGATTGTCACGGTCAAGTACGTTTGCATCGTCCTGTTCGCCGACGATGAGGGCGAAGGCGGTACCTTCGCCATGTACAATCTTATATCGCGCTATGTGAGGTGGTCGCTTGCTATTCTTATTCCGATAAATTAACCAGTTGTCAGTGTAACATTTCAAAGCTGGACCCGAAGACCAAAAGTATGGTCAAGATGGAACGATATCTCACTAATGAGCTGCGCCCATCTAGCCGCGGTTTCCGTGACGTCCTGGAACACAGCAGCTTCATCCATGGCCTGCTCAAGGTTCTAGCTGTGTTTGGAGTCAGTCTGATCGTAGCTGACGGTGTTCTTACCCCAGCCCAATCCATCCTCGGCGCTATCCAAGGCATTGAAGTTGTCAGCTCGAACCTCACGTACCACACCGTTATTGGCATCAGTTGCGCCATCCTTGTTCTCCTTTTCGCAGTTCAGCCGCTAGGAATCACCAAGATCTCGGCTGCCTGGGCTCCAATTGTCATAATCTGGCTTCTGTTTAATTTCTGTTTCGGTGTATATGTAAGACTACGAACATCGATACTACCAAATCACATGGCTAAACATTAACAGAATCTTGCAAAGCACGATTGGACCGTGCTCAAAGCATTTTCGCCATATTTCGCCGGCGTATGGTTTGTCCGCAATGGCACTGAAGGCTGGAAACAGCTTGGAGGCATTCTTCTTGCTTTCACTGGTGTCGAAGCACTCTTCGCGGATTTGGGCGCCTTTTCCCGAGCGTAAGAAGAAATATGTCGATTCTTCTCAATGCACAGACTGACCATAGCTTAGTGCCGTTCAGATCTCGTGGGTTGGTCTAACTTATCCATGCCTTCTCATGGCATACATCGGCCAGGCTGCCTACATCTCCGACATCCCTTCCGCCTACGCGAATCCGTTCTTCTTGACAGTTCCTCCAGGCACGTTCTGGCCGTCGCTCGTGATCTCGATTCTTGCCGCAATCGTGGCCTCTCAGGCTACTATCACCGCAACTTTCCAGCTGCTTTGTCAGGTTATGAACTCATCATATTTCCCCCATATTAGGTAAGAAGTAGTCTATAATTTAATGGGAAATCTTGCTAATGAATGCATAGCATGACTTATACTTCTAAGAAGTTCCATGGACAGGTTTACATCCCCCTCGCTAATTGGCTCTTGATGATCGGTACTATCATTGTCACGGCGGTGTACAAAAACACGACGTCTCTTGGCAACGCTTATGGGGTCTGTGTTATTCTCGTCACCTTTATCACCACTTTCATGATCGCTCTTGTGGCTCTGATCGTCTGGAGAATCCATTGGCTGCTGGTATTCGCAGTTTGGCTGCCTATAGTTACTCTTGATGGGCTCTTTTTGACTGCTGCGATGACAAAGGTTCCTAATGGTGCCTGGTCCACGCTGATGCTAGCTGTTATTCTCTCTGGTATCTTTGTCTTGTGGCGCTATGGCAAAGAGAAGCAATGGTCGGCTGAGGGACGGGACCGCAGTGATCTTACAACAATTGTTTTGAAAGCCAAAGATGGAGAGTGGAAACTGGCGCCAGAGATGGGTGGCCGCCAACTTACTCACATTAAAGGTGCGTGCTTTCCGACATTAACGCCAATGGGTACTCACAATTTTAGGCATTTCAATCTTCTTCGACAAAGCCGGCAGTATGGTCCCCACAGTTTATGAAGAATTCCTGCGCAAATTCGAAGCCCGCGCTGAGGTCGAGGTATTCCTTCATTTTCGCGGCCTTATCATTCCTCATGTCCCGGACGAAGAAAAATTCAGCGTCGCTCGCACCAGCCTGCCAAACTGCTATAGGATGATCGTCCGCCACGGCTACAATGATGCCGTCGTTACCGAGAATCTCGGCGACTTGGTCTATTCTGAGCTGCGCAAGTATATCGTCCAATCCTGGGCTCAGAATGAACCAGCCATCGCCGATCTCTCATCGGGCGCCGAGCCTTCTGCTGCCAACTCTGCCGGCACTTCTGCTGATGATCGAAAAGTGGCCAAGAGGCTTGAAGTTCTGGATCAAGCATACGCGGCGCAGACCGTGTATATTGTGGGCAAGGAACAACTGAGGCTGCTCAGGACCACGAATAACATCTTCAAATGGACAATTCTACACATGTTCTTGTGGATTAGGGATAATACCCGTGCTAAGGTTGCGAGCATGAAGATTCCAGTTGAGAAACTTGTGGAGGTTGGCTTTGTGAAGGAAATGTGAGATACCCAGTCTCGTGGAGCTTCAAATGACAATAGGGACATTCATTTAGTAAGGAATGAAGATTTGATTTGATGAGGGATGATGAATTTGGGAGGCGCAGCGAACCACTAGTTTTTGCCTACTTGAAGCATGGAATAGCTGTAACAACTCTTGCAAATATAATTACGAACTAAAATGGAATATCGATTTCATCTCCCGACACAAACACTAGAAACTGTCTTCCGGCTATGGTTACCCATTCCAAAATCGCAACCCCTGAACCACACATTTTTCTTTGAGTTGGAAGACGGAGCCAGAACTTCTGACTGTAATAACTTTCGCCTTTATTATCTCACTTTAGGATAGAAATGGCAAAGAAGAAGAGCAGCGAGTAGTCCTGACGTGTAGGATCTAGCGCAAGTCACTAGCAAATCGAAGGCCTCCGAAGCTTCACCCTCCGCGCTAGTCATCTGTCGTAACAAGTAGGTAGGCACCTGTAGTTCGTTCGCGTCGTCCATGGCTTAGAAAAGACCTTTACTAACTGAATGTTCACTTCTCAGACACTGGCGGTACATATCCTGCTTCCATGGGCCATGGCTCCAATTCCCGAAGTCCTCGAACCCCTAGAGAACAGTACCTACACCGCGCCTCGTCCCCATCCCATTGATCCTTCAGTTTTCTTTGATCTCGTAAAGATACGAAAAGCTGTTGATGAAGCGACGAATCTCGCGGTGCGCGCGGCGAGCGGTGTCACAAGCGCACCCCTTTCTTCCTCCTTGAATGCGAGCAATGGCATGATAAATAGTGCTGGCGCCGCCGCATCAGGTCTCGGTTTTGGCGGGAAATAGTGGTGGCCCAAAATTAAGTAGGAGCTGTTTGTGCAAGTGGTAGAGAGTCGCAAGAGGGTGCTTGCCGCGGAGCATGCAGACACGCTGAGCAGGATGAGCAATCTTGCGTTCACATGGAAGGATTAGGGTCGGGATAAGGAGGCTATCATTTTAATGACAGAATGCGTGCAGCTCAGAGAACGCATCTTAGGTCTACGTCATCCTTTCACATCTTCTTCGCGCGCGGTTTTAAACAGGTGGGAAAGAGAATTTGGAATTAGGGTCTTCGAACGCCTGATATTGTGACTTTCTTGCCAAACCATTGATGTCGAACACAGTCTTCTTTTGGTAGATGATAAAAGACTCCTCTGGCTTAAATGATTCTAACAATAAGAAATCTGAAATGTAGACGATCACATAGTGGGGGGCTAGTTTTTAGTAAAATCTTTATAGCGTCCTATTAATTATATAATATATTTAATATCGTGTTTTACCACTTAATGCCGCACCCCACTAAGTCTTCGTATAAAAATAATTATAACATCTACATTAAACGCTTGATTACTTTAGGAAGAAGCTAAAATACTTCTTATAAAGCAGGCTTTTTAAAAGAAGTAATTTTTAACTTAATAAAAAGCCGTAGAAGGTGGGTTGCGGCGTTAAGTGGTGTGCGGCGTAAGTGGTATAACACGTTACTATTACAAGTCTTACTTATAAAGCCTCTCTATTATATAAGATTAAATTTAACTTAGTTGCTTACGCTAATTATAAAGTGTTGAAGCTCACTTACGCCTTTACTACATATTAAAGCCTTAGTAATAAGGTTAATAATATAGCTAATATACTCCTGTTGGCAGTGCCAATTAGGACAATATACATATAGCCCCAAGTTCCGACTGACAGTCATAACCACCACCAGGAATCACCAAAGAGGTATATGCATAGACATTGCAAGATTATGGTGAGACCGAAGCAAGCAACATCAATATATAGACACATACCTAAACATCCCTTCCCAGCGCCACAAACCAGGCTATCCTCCCATACAAAATACGGAAGCATACCCCTACATATCGACTTCTCTATCTCCATCCATACCCTCCTTCCCGTCGTGACCATCCCCATCATCGAACCCATCCTCCACCCCAAATTCAATCTCATCATCCACACTACACTCACTCTCATAGCCATCGTCTGCTCCTCCGAGTTCCTTCCCGCCCAGCTTCTTACTCACGCTATGACCCATTTTCGCCTTTTCAATATCATTTCCATCTTGTTCTGCTTTAACCCTTGTTGCGAAGAATGGATGACTTGCTTTCAATGCCTTCCCCTGACACACATGTCCCATAGGTGTATGTACGAAATCCTGCCCCTTGCGCCTAACAGCGAGCCACTCCTGTAGGAAGGTTAATGGTTTGGCTGTGAAGCTTTGTCCATGGCTCCTTCTAACATTATCAGCGACCTTCTTGCCGTCTTCATTCGTAGCAAATTTATCAATACCATCGACTGAGGATATTGGCGAGGGAGTATCGTTCCTTCTATCAACCGTAAGATCTTCTAGCTTGGCAATGATACCTTCATCCGTGTCCAGAAAGCCGAGGTACTTCCTCAGCCCTACATACTCCTCAAACTCGAAGTACAAACGGCCGGCGAAGATGCCAAGTTCGATTGTAAGCCATGTGGGGGCTTTCCATTCGTCGGGCAGAGTCGGGATAGCATAGAACGTGAGATTGTTGAAATGCAACATCTTGCGCGTGACAGGTGCAGAGTAAGTTAGGAGATATGTGCAGACTTGTTTGGTTCTACGGAGAGACTGAATCAAGATTTCCGCTTCTTCGGGGACGACGATCAAAGCTGTGTCAGTGACGGGACTCCAAAGAAGCCAGTTAACTGGGCGCTGTGATATGGATTTTAGCTTATGCTTCCATTACAAATTTAGAAGGGGCCAACATGAGCAGGGGAAATGGTCGGGTGGGTTCAGACATACCAAAAAATTATCATTCGGCCTACCCGTCCGCAGAAAGACTGTCCTCGTAAACTCCACCGACACATAGAACCGAGAAGCCATAGCCTTAGTATCAATGCCATACTTCGAGCCCAGTCCGGTCCGCTTCAGGGCTGCAAAAGCATGCAGGTATCCCTGTGAGCCTGCGGGGAGTCGACCAGTCTCCGCAAAGATGTGTATGTCCCTGTGCAGTCCGGTAAATGACATGGGCGAGAAGTGAACCTGCTTCTGCATTTCCCGCACAGATTCGACCTCAAATGCAACTTCTCTCTCCTGCTCAACTTCTTGTAATGCAGAGCCGTGGACAGCATTTCCATTATCTTGAAAGTCCTTCTTCCGGGCATTAAGCTCTTTCATGAATACAGCAATTTCGGGACACCATGGTCCACTAGTTATAGTCGCCTTCGAGTTTGTTTTCGGCCCGTATAGCTGCTGCAACGTCTGCTGTTCGCGCTGTTGCAACGCGCCAAGATATTCATCACGTTGGTAGGGGTCAGTGAGAAAATCAGCATTGTTAGATGCGGCTTGTATGCGGTAACAGAAGTCAGCACCCTGGGAGAAGAATAAAGGCTGAAGCTGCTCGTTGCCACTGCATGTCTGCTTCAGAAGCCAGCAAATGACGTCGTGCGAGTTTATCGGGTCACCATCCTTTTTCTTCTGCAGGTCTAGAATGCTATGGTGGACTTCTGGAGGGGCGAAGAAAATAATGGACTGCGAAGTACCCAATTGTCGTAGTCTCATTGCAGCTATGTACCAGTTAGCCAACCGAATAATAAACTGAAGATCATACGAACCTTGTACTGTATGGTCCTTCGTCTGACCCAAGCCCAGCGTCAGAGCTCCGCAGGCATGAGGAGGCATTTTCAAATCTGTTCCCCTAGTATGGGCCTCGTCTAGATAAACCAGGCAGCCTGTTAAATCGTCCGCAAAGGGAGATGCTAAGAGCGGCATTCGAGTGCCATTCCGGTACAGGACCCATGGCTTATTTTCCTCGTCAAAATAAACAGCAGCGGAGGCTTTATAGTCGACAGAAAGCCACTCCTTAGCGAGAGTGCGGTTGTCCATTTCTAAGACGTGCGCGCCCGCATCAATAAAAACTCGGATTCCCATGTTGTGAAGTCTTTGAAGCAGGCCGACCTCAGATAAGTGCTTCCCATAATAATCTGCAGCAAGGACGTATCTTCGATTTCGGGGCTGAAGTAAATACGTCAAAACTTCTGCATTAGTATGGGAGAGAGTTCGAAGGTCCTCCTGCTTAATGGTCAGCGGCAGCATTCTTCTGTTATCGTTAGTCCCACTAAATCCTGTCGTCAGCGGCTGAGAGTTTTTGCCAGATCCTTGCAGTTTCGACTTGCTAATGGGTTGGGAGAAAAGTGGAATATCCCACCCCGATGCTGTCAACTTGATGCGGAACTGTTTAGCGTGCTTAGGAAAGACGAAGTGATTTAAGTAATAGTCAATCACGATGACAATAAATCGAAGATGCTGCCAAAGCTCCATCACTTGGCCGTCGTCATCAACGTTGATTACATTCCATTCTCGCAATGAGTCTGGAAGCGTTTCCGAACTATGGGTCCAGCGATCATATTCGCTCGACGGGTCGTCGGACTTCAGGACATGCTGCAGGCCTTGACGCAACTGCTCCATATTCAGCCCGGAATAGTAGAACGCGAGACACGTGAATATAATTGCGACATCTGGATGGCCCCATTCTGCCTGTTCAGATGGGACACCCTTGGCATGGAATGGAACTGCGATTGGGTCACGACCCGGGTGAAGCCCATATTGTACATTCCATCTCTTCTTTAGGCAAAGTAAGAGTATCCTGTGAACGAGCAGTCCACGGAGAAGGAAGGTGTTTTGTTTGGCCGCTCGCTTGTCTGGAAATATCTGATCGATACGTTCAGCGATCGCCGGGTGTGGTTTTGCCTCGGAGATGAACTGCTTAATGGCCAGCTGTTCGTCCTTGGTGCATTCCCTGCTTGGAAGAATGGACGTCCTACCACCGCAGATATCGTTAACTAGTCGGGCAATAAGAGCATCTTCAACATTCCTACGAAGGAAATGAACGACGGGGTATCCACCCTTTGGACGCTTGACGACTTCGATGCTTCGTGGAAAATCGTTTTGAAGATTCCACAGATGACCTTCCACTAGCTTGAGTAATGCCTCAGCTGTCTCCCACCGGTGGGGATGGCCATCAACAGTAAGTTGTGATCCGCTTGGGTAGATCAGCTGCGTTCGTACGGCAAGCGTGTAGTCACACTCATCCAGTACATCGCGGCACACTCTTCTCATCCAAGCCTGGACCTTAACCATCTGACTTGCTTCCGTTATCTGTGCATCTGACAGGCGCTGAAGTCCGCTTAGCATGAAGGATAGTGCGTGTTCCGGAAGAGCAAGGATGACGCCTGACGATTTGAGAATATCGTAGTGCATGCTGTAATATAACTTAATGGTATCTGTGGTAGTGGGAGTCCTTCGTGCGAACGGAATATGCCTCACCTCGCGACCGAGCAAGCCTCCAAGCCGAGACTGCAGCAATTGTGCTGTCTGCAGCAGCAGGGCCCTCGGAACAATGAGTCTTGTGAGCATCTTGGAGTCTGCTAGCACAGTGGCAACCATTGGCATAATGCAAGATGTTTTGCCTTCGGCCGCGATTAGTTATGGCACGTCTATATCGATGCGGGAGAAGAAGTTTACCCTGTCCCATGTTCATCTGCAAAACCGAGTTTGATTGAGAAGCCGGCGAGATAGTTGCAAGGGCAACATCAACCTGGTCATTCCGGATTTGGATGTTTGCATCTATCTCCAACAGGAGCCAGTCTGGGTATTCGAGAGGCCGCCAGTTACTATGACCTAGATTCTTTTGTTCTCCAAGCAACATCTGGTAATTATCTTTTCGATAGGCGTCGGTTATTCTCAATAGACGTTGCAGTGCTGTGATTGAAACAGCGTATGCCACGAGACTTTCCTTCATGCAGCTTCCAAACGGGAGGCTCAACGTCGAACGCAGCTGCTCAAGAAGGGTTACTGGTGTTATGCATGGCCACAAGTCTCCAGCCCTTAGCCATTGAGCACGCGCATCATCTTGTTCAAATGCTTTGCAAAGTTGATTGAAGAGGATACGTATTGCCTGCTCTGCAGTAGCGACTTCTGTAGATAAAATGGCCTCATTGACTAACTTGGCGGGTGGGTGTGGCGCGCTCTTGAGCATCTTTAGTGCGTTTAGACTCTGCTTGAGGTCATCTCCGTACTGTTTCTGCACGGTCGACTTTGATCGGGTAATGCCATGGATGATGCCCTCAAGTTCCTGTATTTCCCTGGGGAGGAATACTGTGTGCTTGACATTGATCCGTTCCTGCAGGAGTGGGGGGGAATTGCAATTCATTAGCGTGTTGGGGTACTTCCCATCAACACCATGTATATTCAGTCTAGGCGTAGGCGGCTGCAAATTGGAGTCTACATCAGGGCCCATCTTGCATAAGAGATCCTGTGAAAGTGTAGGCAATTCGCCGCCGCGACATCGTGTCGGAAGTATAAGTTGCTCATGGAAAAGGACCTGAGGACACTCGGCTTTCGCATCAGTATGGTGAAGACTCAGAACTTGCTGCACTTGCTGAATATGTTCCGAAAGTTCCGAGTTCTGAAACAAACGTAGCCATTCGGGACGAATTATAATCATAGCACCGGTAATGTCAATCCGGTCAGATCCCAGAGCCCCCTCAACCGTTGGCTGAGCGCAGGGCCATTGATCTAATAGGAATTGTGCGAAGGCCTTGGCGTCTTTCTCGCACTCTTCCTCATGTTTTGCCCGGGCGGTTTCAATTGCTCTGCGCTGCTTAGAGCTTGGGAAAAAGCCTAGATTATCGTATTGTTCTTCGAGAGAGAGTTTATAGTAGTTTTTAATTAGCTGCATTAGAGTCCCCACACTTGGAGCTTGATTCTGCCGGAATTGTGAATAAGAAGAGTGCCTAGGTGGATCCAAAGATTTTAGGTCTCCTAAGACTGCAAACGCAATCATGGTTCGTACGATGTCCATGTCACGGTCATTTCCGAAAGCAATAACGCCGAAGAGAAACATTAACCGGTGCTTATTTTTCATCTCCGTATTCTTACAAAAGTGGATTAGTGCACCCCATTCGACGGAAAAGTCGACAGCGAGACGATCGCTGATGAGGATCTTATCAAACACTCTGTCGTAGCCCCCGATACGTGGCCAATTCTGCAGAATTGAGGCTAAATCGCGGGACGTGGGTATGGATGAAGGCCACTTTCGTATCAGTGTTGTAGCCTCGTAAACTCTCATATTCCTCTGAGTCTCCAGCAGGTGATCTCGTGCTTCATATGATAAGTCAGGGGTGGTTTTGTGCCAGTCGGAGTCTGAGTTTTGCCGTAGATAAAGGGAACGCCGAAAGTAACTACGCAAGCGAAGATGAGCGTCTCCTGCAGGGTCCAGGGGAGAAAGTTCGGTCTTGTGAAAGGCAAACGTTGATAGTTGCTCTGATTTTCTACATATATCTTCCACAATTAACCTGAATGCCTCATGTTGAATCGTTTCCGTTAAGTTTGCGTCCCACTGAACCATCTGCTGGCATCTCAAATTCTTTGGGTAATACTCCCTCTTCGGTGTAAGCTTCGCAATAGACATTAAAACATTGTAAGGGTTAGATTGAAGCGGTGCCCACGGCTGGCAATAACCGGACATTAGGCAATGCAGGGCTTCTTCTGTTCCAGTTCGGCCTGTCAAAGGGTCTGGAATGATAAACGATGTGTAAGCATGCAACTCAGTCTTCTTATACAGCAACCATGGTTCAGATGGACAACTGAGGCGCCCGAGAACGGCATCAATCGCGAACCGCCCATATACGCCAGTATTTTCTAGGAACACCGCGACATGCATCCCATTCCGCTTACATGTTAGCTTTCCCATAGGAACCAAAATGCTCCGGTTCAGTGGGTTCTTAGTATCTCGGAGGACAATCTTGCTGTTCAACCCATACCATGTTCCAGCATCTTGATTAGGATCGATTTCTGAGCGTAGCTGTCGTGATTCAAGATGGAATTGTTGATTAACGGAAAAGCTCAGTTCAAGACGCTTGAACTCGACTGTCAGACTCCCTCGCTCCGGCTGAAACACCGTCAAGTGATGGCGGTACTCGAAATGCTCGAATATGTTCGCAACCTTGTCGAATATCGGGCTGTGCGGATCGACTAGCGTTACATTACGGCGATAAGCGAAGCGGTTATGGATATCGAGATTCCAATTCGATTGCTTCGATTTCCATATATTTGGCCTCTGCCTAGCTTCTAGAATTCCGGTCTTTAAGTCGAGCCAATGCACACAGTTTTCGACTAGTGATCCAGGCAAGTCAAAATTTGCGGGACTTCCGAATACCTCTCGCTCAACATGTTCCAGCACAGTGTCGCGCAGACAAGCTCTGACGATGAGCCGGTTATCACGGAACCCCACGTGGACTTGATGCCCATTCATACATAAGCCCAACATATAAGTCATGCCGGGTAGCCCAGATGGGAACGTCAACAGATTTTGATTGCCGAAAAGCTCGTCTAAGACTTTCGATTTCCGATGCTCAGGCGGCAATTTCCCCAAGGGCTGGCCATCCACGAGTAAATAGCCTTCGAGCAAATGATACCATAGAGTTTGTTGCTTCATAATCTGTGTGGCCTGGACGGTCGATTGGACCCAATGATCATAGGGTACCGGAAGTAATTCCCATTCCGAAAATGATCTCTGCGGTGCGCCCTCAGGTTCCGGCCACACATTGTTGATTGCAGATATCAGGCTATTTGGACTCGATTTAATTGATCGCCGTAGAAGATTTTGTATTTGATGGACCTTTTTTAGGTCTCGGATAAGTGCATGTTTTAGGGTTGATGGAAAAGCGGCGGGATTACCAGCTACGTTGTCCTGCAAGGCGATGGATGATTCGATGAAAGAGCTGAAAGCGATCGGCTCAAGTTCATCATCTTCGTCCGTCCAGATAGCGAAGGTCCTCCTGCAAAGCAATGCCGCCCAGAATGCGTATCTGGCTGATCTCTCCACCGTTTCGACATCTGTAGCATTATAAACCTCGTTTCGTAGAGCACGAATCCACTTGAGGAGGACAGCACGCGCATTCTCGAGTAATTTGGCGGCCTCCCGAATGGTGGAGCTGGACCCGAGAGACCATAACCTGAGGATCAGGGTGAGAAGTAGCTCCATACAATGTGTCTCACGCCAATTGGAAGAGATGCCGTCTAAACGTTGACGTACTTGTTCGAGCAGCCTCTTGCAGAATGCATTGTCTCGGAAGACTACGTGAATTGAGCGGAGATGGTCATTTGGATGATATGGCCCAGCCTGTGAAGATAAATGACAGAAAAGTAACATAGTTGCTTCAGCGCTGAAGTTCAGATTTGATGATCCAAGCTCCACTAGCATGGAGAGCCATCTGCGGGTTTTCCCAGAGAAAAGTGCTTGATAAGCCATGTACTCATGGACGTTCAAGCCGGCCGGACATTTCGTGTGCGTTGAAATTACCTCGTAAGAGGATGGCCCGTTTGCATCTACAGCGAAGTTTGGTTCGCACTGAATGGAGGAGAACGGCGAGTTTGCAGGGATAGTCATTCCACAGTGATGGGCAAAAGTTGGCTTCCGTGCCTGTTGTCCCGGCCATATTCGAGTTGTGGGATCGTAATACATGAAATCGAGACCATTCGCAAGGCATACCTTGTCCAAGGATACTGGAAAGTTCACCCGTGACCAATGTGCGTTAAGGAACGATTTGGTAGTAGATGCAAGAGAGACATTGTAGTTCTGGCGCACGTAATGTTGGAGCCCAGAGTAGTCGTACAGATGCATTCGAGGTTCAAGGTGGAACGCGTTATTTCCTGCTCGCGGTGGATATGCCAAGGTATATAATATCCTCCACGTCGCGTCACGATATGCCGCTAAGGCGTGCGGAATACCGAGTTCGAAAATTACTGCCTTCTTTGGGATATCTTCAGATGGAAGAGGATGCTCGTGAACTTGGATCTGCATTCGCCTGGCACAGCGAATGCGGTAGCATTTTGTACAGTTGCGGTCGTCATGGACTAGTTCAAAGGGGTAGATATCGCTTGTAGCGTAGACACAAGCACTAGCAACAACCTGCTGCATCAGGTTCTCGTACTCTGCGCTGAGCCTTACCCACTCCTCTTCTTTTTTTATACGCGCCGCTTCTGCCGCGGATTCGATACATTCTTGAAGTTCTTTGAGCTTCAGAGAATCCTTGGATTCGTTAAAGTATCTCTCTGCAAAGCATCCTCTCATTGGGTCAACGAAGATTGTTAGATTAGATCCACATGCTGAATAACGCCGGTGAAGATATGTCTGTATTTTCTGTAGACGACACATATCCTCCAAATGAGGCAACTGCAAGACATCCAAAACTTCAGGACGAAATATAGGGACATAGTCCTTAAGCAAATTGCAAATTTTGATAGCAAACTCATCCATCGAAACCCAAAGCTCCATCACATTAAGTATAACGAAGCTCATTTGCTCAGGATTGTGATCGTAGGCGCCAGCTACACGATTCAAATAGCTGCAGATAGTTTCGGCAAGCTTCATGCAGTGTTTCGGGTAATGATCCGGTGAAACGTTTGCCGCTCTAGCGCTGGACTTGGTTGACACATCTAGGTTTGTCAGTGAGAAGTAGCGGTCGGCAAAAGCCCTGAGATTTTGGGTGGCTGTAGGAGTTGGTGGCAAGATAGAAGAACGGAGGTTGGGGCTGATGTGTATCGGCTGTGCAAGAACATTACGCAAATATGGCCCACAGTTTGGAAGACTCAGCAGTAAGTCGCGACGGTCGGCATAGCGAGGTAGCTCATTGGGTTTGGTTGGTATAGGTCTTCGAATTTTGTGCTTAAAGGCGGCCCAGGCCGACGCTATATGATCATTTACATTTCGGATAGTTTGTTTGAAAATAGGGCTGACAGCTGCGAACGTATGTTCGTATGCCGCTCGAATAGTAGCTGGAGCTCTGACTTTGTCCATTTCTAGCTTTGCAAGACGCCGGCAGAGCTTTCTTTTGAGGAAATCGGATGCCTCAGGACTAAGATAGCCCAAGGAGTCGCTCAGAAGCCGGGACAGTACGAGACAAATGAGGAACTTGTAGTATACTCGTCCCACTTCACTCTTAGTTGCTCCAGCCAAGATACACAGATGTCGTTGAACTGCTACCCGGAGTAACAGCCAGAATGGGCATCGTCGCCAAGGCATCTCAGCATTGGCCCAGGAAACATCATCCCGCACATGCTTGCGCAGTAATGGAGGAAATATGCGTATTCCATTGGCTTGAAGTAATGTCATAAGCATCTGCGTAATCAAAGCAGGGTCGACAGTATCGCGACTTTCGACGACAGATGACCCCGCTTTAATGGTGCTAGCGGCAAACTGCTTGATTGATTCTGTACTCGCTTGCTCGAGGAAGGCTGCGAGATGTTCCTGGAACGCAGGGTCGATGAATTCTGAGAAGGGAATTGCAACTGCGGAACCTGGAAAGTTCCATTGTAGAGCGTTCTTGGAAGCAAGGACTTGCTGAGACATGGGAGACGCTTCAAATGCTTCAAAGATGACGCTCTCGCTATCGACACTAAACGGTGAAAGTATCATGTCAGAAAGTTGAAATTAAAGCACACCGGGCTCGCCTGGGTGACATACGCATTATGTCTTCGGATAAGTAAACCCGCATTCTGCTGGGCCACATGTAATATAAGAACTTCTTTACGTTCCAGTCCTCGAAATGCGTTTAGAAGAGATGACTTGTTGAGTCTGCCGCTAGCGTTCATTAATTTGCACGTCTCTAGCGAACGGCGAATGTAATCTAACATCTCGCCAGCATCGTTATCTGTTAGCGATCTGAGATAGCGAGTAGCGTCTAGGAGGCGAACGGTCAGAGCGAGCCCAATCTCCTCGATTCTACTCTCATGCTTGCCTGGAAGCTGGAGAGGTAGGGCGAGGTGATTGAACAGAGAAGTGAGCAAAGGAATAGATGGATGATCCATCATTGAGAGAGAGGAGATCCGACAAATGACGCGCAAGAGCAGTTACTAGTAGTGGTAAGAGTCGAAGCATGTCCGAACTGTGGACTGTCGGTGATGTGGAGGAAATATCGGTGGTGCCTCTTGCCCAGTGTTGAAACGCGCACGGTACTTCAGCAAGCTCATTACCTGATTTCGGTTTACCTCGCTACCAGACGTTTACCCAATTATACTATGGTATCCGGCCTAACTTTTGTAAATGTGGCGTCTGCAGCAGGGACCCCCTGCAGCGCATGGACAATTCAATACACCAATCAACATACTATTTTATATACAATATAATGTACCCTCTTCCTTCCTTCCTTCCTTCCTTCCTTCTCTTACCCTTTCCTATTACTACATATTAACTTGATTTACTAATATATAGTATAAATAGCTGCTTAGGGGGGCATACAAAGTTTTAAAATATATATTACCATTTGTTACCAAAGCCACTGCACAGTCCAACATGCACGGTGCAGTTACAAAAGTTCGGCGGATACCATAGTAAGCAGCTTATATCCCTTGCATGGATAGATACGCTCTATAAAATGTGCTTCGTGGGCACCAATCAAGAAGCTGCATGCACGGGCGGTAAGTTGTTCCGCCAAATCAATGTGATTTTGAACAAAGCCACGAATATGTTGTATTTTTGTCGTAGATTATATATAGGACCTCATGCGAGCGCGTTGAGTCGACCGACGCGCCCCTGCCAATACGGGCGACAGTGTCGACACCCGTACGTCATTTCTATGCGAGAGTGTTGTGTTCTTAATGTCGCGCACGGGCCATAAAATATACTACCTCATCTAACGTATTCCACAAGCGAGTTACCGAAACCAATTCCTCACCAAAATCTATAAAATTTACAATGAAATATCTCAATAACGACTAGATAAAAAGTTCTGAAATTTTAAAATTAGGCTTTCATATATATTCTAAAGCCTATATTAAAATTTGAAATTAATAAAACTACTAGTTATTAAGATATAAGAATTAATTTTAATTTAAAGATTAAAACTTAATATCTTAATAAGATAAGATAAGATAAGATAAAGATATTTAATTACGCTGTTGCGGTTCCCGTTAGGGTCTATATAGCGGGTCTATATAGCGGGTCTATATAGGTATATATATATATATATGCATATATAAAAGGGAAACTATATAGCTAGTATTACGGCTTAAATAAATAACGTATTCCATCACCGAGTGTCCGACATCACCGAGTGTCCGACATCAAAATGCACCAAAATCTAGGAAATTCATACTTTAATATCTTGACAACCACTTAATAATAAATTCTAATAATTTATATTTGGACTTTTATATACACTTTATAGCTTCTATTAAAGTCGCATAGTACCTAGTTAAACAGCCCCTAAGATATTAAATTTGGGGGCCAAAATAAGGCCAAATTTTTATATCTTAGGGGCTGCTTAACTAGGTACCATACAACTTTAATAGAAGCTGTAAAGTGTATATATAAGTCCAAATATAAATTATTAGAATTTATTATTAAGTGGTTGTCAAGATATTAAAGTATAAATTTCCCAGATTTTGGTGCATTTTGACGTCGGACACTCGGTGATGTCGGACACTCGGTGATAAAATACGTTACCTCTAAACCGAAGCTTAAACAAATGCTATATTATAAAGATACTAAGCTAAGGAGAAGGAAAAGGGGTCGCTAGGACCGATATAAACAAATATATAGGGTAAGCCGCTAAGGCGCTAGCTTTGGGCGAGCCAATTATAGGTTAGTAGAATTTGGCAGAATTTGGCAAGTAATATGCAATAGCGCCGTTACATTACCCCCCTCTTTAAAAGAAAACTTGCCCTTAGGCTTAGTTAGAAATAAGATAATACTAGGCTTTTAAAACGTAAGATTATAAAATATAAGATAAGGAAAGAAAGAAGATATAAGTGTATCCGGATTAAGTACTATAAGGCAACTATAGGTTAAGTAAAAGCACTAGGCTAAAAAGAGTAGCTGCTAAAAGTCTTAGTAAGGATCTAACTAATTAGGTAACTTTAACTGGCGGTTAAAGTTCCTAAATATCTAAAGTTTTATAGTATTAATAGAAAACGGCAGAACCTAGTAGAATTTGGCAGATAGCTATATTAGGGCTTTAGGGCGTTCTTATCCCTATACTCCTCTAATAACTTATTATCTTTATTATATTAGCATTCTATCTACTTATCTAAGTACTTTAGGGGTCTAGGTACGTTAGGGTATTAATTATAAAACTTTTTAAGCTTTTAGGAGCAGCCTATAAAGTTCTATATAGGGTACTAGGTTAGGTTTAGGTTATAGCCCTTCTATTAGATACGGTATTTTAATATTCCCTATACTATCTTATAGGCTAGTATTTTATTAACTTCCTATTTATTATTACCGTTTACTTAAATTAGTAGAAGAGGCTTATTCTTTTATCTGGGTAATGGGTTGTTTATAGCTTTCCATAACTTATTTAGTAAGAAGATAGGGTACACCCTAATTAAATCTAGGAGCTTTACCTTATATAAGTTGCCTAACTTCTTAAAAACCTTATATAGTCCTACTATCTAGTAGTCTAACTTATAGTTAGGTTGTTTAGTCTTCTAATTCTTTATTATAACCTAGACTATATTACTAAGGGTAAAGTTAGGCTCTTAGCGGTATTTGTTTGCCTACTCTTTTATTAACCTTTAGGCTTTTTCTAGGATTTTATAGGCTACTATCTAAGCTTCCTCTAAGCGTTTAATATACTATTAGGCCTTACTATAGGATAGCTTCTCTTATATAGTCTAGGGTTCTTTTTAGCCTTTTTTAGTTAAAGCTTATATAGGGTAAGTATTCTATTTCTAGCTAAATTAGAGCAAACCCTATAAAGTTATAGGGTAGAGTTGCTTGGACGTAGTCTATTAAAGGTAGTAGTTTAGACTAGTTATTTTAAAAGTAGTTAATAAAGGGCCTAAGCCTCTAGTCTAGATACTAATTTATAATATCTATCTAACCGTCTATCTGGGGATAGTAAGTTATAAAAAGCTTTAGCTTAATACCTAGAATCTAGGTAAAATTATTCTAGAAGGCTAATATAAACTATAGCTTATAATTAGATATAATAGTATTTAGTAATCCGTAAATTTAGTAGACGTAGTAGATATATAGCTAGGCTGCTTCTTTAGTATTAATATTCTTATAATAGGGAATGGAGAATAAGCGTTTGCTAAAGCGGTTAACTATAACTATAACTATATCGTATCCGTTATAGTCTATAGGTAGCTTATAAAAGTCTATAAAGATATACTACTAAGGGCGCTCTAGTATTAAAAGTAGCTTAAGTAGTTCTAGGGTTTTATCCTATAGGGTTATAGCTCTTTAGTAGTCTTCGCAGTTCCGTATATATTAGTTAATATTTATAACTACTCTTAGCTAATAGTAGCGGTAGTTAATAATTTTATATATCTTATTCTTACTAGGGTATACTATAGAAACTTAGCAATAAGCTTCGCGGATTAGTTTAGTCTATAAGTTATTAATATTAGGGATTATAAGCTACTCCTAGTATAGGAGCAATCCTTCCTCTATTTTAAAATTAGGGGTTCTTTTTACAGCTTAGTTATGGAGGGCCTTTAGGGCGTTAGCTATGCGGTTTATAGTTAGAAGGTAGTTAATTAGCCCTATTAGTTTATTTAAGGACTCCTTTATTAGTGCTAGCTGGTTTTACTAAGAGTTTAGCTCCCTAAGGATCCGCGGGTTAAGCTATTTAGGGTAAAAAAGGGCACGCGTCTAGTATAAGGTCTTTAGCTTATCCTAGGGTTCTATATCTTATTCTCTTTAGGTTAAGGTATTAACTTTAAAGTTTTACTTACTAGAATAATATATAATTATAAAAAAGAATTATAAGAGTATTTTGGCCTACTAGGCTTACTATTTAGTAAGCTGCTTTATAGTTATAAAGTACTCTAGGGCTTTATAATCTATATATATTTTAATTCTAAAGTTTATACCTTTAAGCTCTACGTGCTATTAGGATAGTAATTAAATAATAACTAGCATTTCTTTATTATATACTTTATAGTTATACTTAGCTAGATCTATTATTTAAAAAAAAAGGTAATAGGGTATTATTTACTGTTCGGATATAGCTATAATAGGATTCCCGCTATAACCCTATTAAAAGCATTTATTTTTAGCATTAATTTAAGGTCCGGGTTATAGTAATAAAGGATTAAGGAAGTAATAAGCCAATTTTTTATCTCTTTAAAGGCCTTTATATAGTTATTATTAAAGATAAAAGGTATGTCCTTCCTAGTTAGTTAAATAAGAGGTTTTACTATAATTCCGTAGTTATAAATAAACTAGTAGTAGAAGTTATAAAAGCTAAGGAAGGACTAAATCCCTTTTACTATATAAGGGGGCTTCTAGTTATAGATTGCCTTTACCTTTTTAGAGTTAACCTTAATTTCTTTTATAGTTATAATAAACCTAAGGTACTTTATACATTTTACCCTAAACTTATATTTCTTAATATTAACTTATCAGCCTGTATTCTATAGTCTTTCTAACACCTTCTTAATATGAACTTAATACTTAAGTTTATTATCTAAATATATAAGAATATTATCTAGGTATACTGTATAGAATTTATCCAGGTAATTAAAAAGAACGTTATTTATGTACCTTTAGTACGTAGCTAGTCCGTTTATTAGTCTAAAGAAAAGAACTTTATATTTATAGACGCTATAATAAGTACGGAATATAGTTAAATCTTTAAATATAGGGTCTATTTTAATTTAGTAAAAAGCTTAATAGATATTAAGTTTAGTAAGATCTTTGCCTAGCTTAGACGTATAAAGGTCTTATTAATTAAAGGAATAGAATACTAATCCTTTTAAGTAATAGCGTTTAGCTTTTAATAGTTAATATAAAAGCAGAGGCCTTTATTAGGCTTTTTTATAAATAAAATAGGGGAAGTAAAAGAGGCTTAACTTAGCTTAATAAACCCTTTATCTAGGTTATTAATTAAGTACTACTTTATTGCTTTTAGCTTATCTATTAATTATTAGTAAAGGGGGCTATAACCTAGCAAGTTATTAGCTTTTAATTAAATCTTATAATTATACATCTAGTAAGGGGGTAACTTATTTAAAGCCGCCTTTAAAAATGCATCCTTATAATTTATATAAATAGTAGAAAGAAGGCGTTTAACTAGCTTCTTATTAGTCTCCTTAGCTAACTCCTTCTCCCTATTATTAATAATTTGGTTAATCTTATATAGGCTTATTATAAAGACCTTATTATCCTTCTAGTATATATTAAAGTAGAAGGCTATAGCGCTAATTATAGCGATATTTATAGTAGGGGGGTTAAATAATAATAGGGGCGTATATAACTTTATAGACTTCTAAGGCACTAGTATTATTATTACTCCTTTTAACTCTTATTATATCTTTTAGAGGTTATTCCTTATATCCTATTAATACATTCTTTTCTATACTAGTTAAATCTACGCAATTTAGATATTATCTATATTACTATATATCCCGCTTTTATATATAGAGTCCTCTTTAAATATAGCGCTTTAAAAGAGTATCTTTATTAGTATAGAGTTCTTTTTAGCTTTATAGCGGGCGTTTTTTTTTAAAGTAAAGGCTAAATTATAGGCTAGGACATCCTACTAGTAGGTAAAGTTAGCCCTTACGGCTAGTATCTTACGGTTAGTTTAGATCTCCCTAATAAAGAAGGGTAACCTTAGTTTATCCTCCGGCTAGATAAACTATCTTTATTATATATTTAACTAAATATTAAAATAGGATATCTATTTTTGTTTAAGGATTATATTATAGGACCTTAGGTCTAGTGCTATGGACGCTTTAAGTACAATATTATAACTACTAGGAGAGGAGTTGGAGGAAGCTAGTTAGTTAATTTAGGTATAGTCTAGGATAAAGCCGATAGAGCTATATAACGAGGAATAGTAACTAAGGTCATATAACGTAATCTATATAATCTATGGGATTTATAGGATCTATAATAGAGCAGATAACGCACACGTACCTTATATATAAAGGGGATTTCTTAGGAGTACGGTTGTGTATTTAAAGGACCATAGTCCCTACCTAGATAGTTCTCTCCTTTGTAGTAAATCTTAGAATATAATTAGAGTTAATCTATTAGGCAACCACTCCACCAGTTATTATTACGTTGTTAAC
>Ga0307515_10003511_pt1 | contig 32951 bp, 22 predicted proteins | sample 17_EM_MG_FD_194513 | JGI IMG/M metagenome (GOLD analysis project Ga0307515, IMG submission 194513) | Populus trichocarpa ectomycorrhiza microbial communities from riparian zone in the Pacific Northwest, United States - 17_EM | ecosystem: Host-associated > Plants > Roots > Unclassified | place... | reverse complement strand
TAATTTGTGCTTATTTTGATATTGTGATTTAATTATATTTTATGAATTTTTTTATGTTTATGAATTATTTTAATATATTAATATTTAAATTAAATTTTAAATAATAAAAAAATATTAATTTAATATATTAACTAGTAAAAAACAAATTAAAAACTATAATTCTAAAATGACCATTAAAAGATTTGGCCCGGAATTTGATTTGTTCTTGGTTTGGTTTTTTTTAGATAAATAAAACATTGTATTTTTTATTTTTTATTTTTTATTTTTTATTTTTTTTAGTTAAAAGGATATATGTTTCTATGGTGGTTTTAGGGATGAAAATGGGCTGATTTACGAGACAAAGATAGAGGAGTGATCGTCGATCTGGTGGTTGTGGTTGGCTTTGTTGATTGGTAAGGAAATTAGTTAAAATACACGTAAATTAATTCGAGCACTCATATTAATAAAATAAAAAATAGCACATAATTTATATAATCATCATATCATCTAGTAATTAACTTTTAAATTATCTTCCCAATCAAATCAAAAGCTCACAGCGTCTTTGACTGGTAATCAGAAGACTAGTAGGAAATGTCTCTAGCAAGATCACACATGATGACACGTTCCAGTTACCCACAGGCCTGGACGACGGCATACAAGTAGGACATACGTGAAAATTAAGAATCACTGTTTTTTTGTATACAGCTACAATTCTTGGACCAGACATATGGCCAGATCCCTGGAGATGTCTTTGATAAACCTCTCTCTATTAGTTATTACTAATTAATTAGTAGCACAAAGTGGTCTCTGTCCTTTTTGTTTACTTTGAGGGTGTTCTAAATTGTATATTACGTAGATCTATACAGCAGACAATTTAACTGGCTAGTTGCCTCAAATGACAGACAAAATCTGATCAGGCCCTTCATTATCAGATTGCCAGACTTTATTCTTGGCACTGTTCAAGTGAACACAGTACTAGCAAAGTTCATTTTACTCAAAAATAGTGGAATAAAGGTGTGGGCACTCCAGCACATAAATAGAACTGCATAACGTGACTACTTGTTAAGTATGCAACTAGCAGTCAACATAGTCACCTAATTGTCGTTGCAGGTAAGTTTATAATTAAAAAATCTTAATCTTGTACGACACAGTCAATAAAAAAAAATATCAATTCAACTATAAATGAGTTAAAATACATAGTTAAATATCTAACAAATTAACCTATAGATCGCACTTGTACTATATGCGCAACCAATTGTTGCGCATGTCCTATATGCACGACCACTATTTCTATACTGGAGTGAGAATTACTTTTTTAACTATGCGAGTTTGGGAAATAAATTTGCTCACTGTTATGACGTGGGAAAAAACTTGAATAAAGAACAATTTATTAATTTCACCCTCATCCCTCATTTACTCGCCTAGATTATCATTGAACAAAATGTATAGGGTGTGGATTTTTCAGTGTAACACTAGACACAAATTATTATGGATTGCTACAATGAAGTTATCATTTTGTTGTTCACTTGAAAAAAAATAAGGAAATCTTGGTGTTAAGGTCAATTTAATCTTTTTCAATGGTTCATTGGTCATTAAAATATTGTTAGATGATATATTATTCTTTTCAAATTATATTAAACAGTAAAATTATTTATTTACCCCTAGATGAAAAAAAATTATAATTGTTGACCAAGTGTATGTTTGTCTTTTCACTTAAAAAATAAGGCATGTGTCTAAAGGGTATTTTTGTCCCATCACATATCATTTTTTTTGTAATTTTCAAAGGTATGAGTGGTGTTTTGGTATTTTTACGTTAGACAGTTAATGTTTTATTAAAAAAAGTTGTTGGCATATGCTCATTAAGTGCTAGCGAGTGGATAGTGTTTGCACCATTTAGACGACGTGTGAGACGTCACCTGATGGCCAAACATACCTTTCCATCGTGTCTTTGTGAGCACTATCATGTCATCTTCCTCCTAGTGTGACGTATGACGGTGGATGATGGGCAATTTATCATTGGTGGACCTTTTTCTCTCTCTCTTTCCAGTATGAAAATGTACATGATTGTCCTTTCTATTCTTAGTTTTTGAATTTCAATCCTTATTATTTTGATTTCTTATTTTCATTCTTATTCATTTTTTTAAAGCTTTGTTTGTTTTCAATTTAGCACTTCAATTATAATTTTTCATTTATTATTTTTTTCATTTCGGTTCTTATTCTTTTAATTTCTATTTTTTTTCTTGGCTCTTTTGTTAAATCATTCAATCAAAGTTTATGTTGTTTTATTTTTTTCAATTTGGCCCTTATTCTTTTGATTTATTTTTTCTTTTGTTAAAGTTATTTTTCTTTTCAATTTAACCCTCCATTTGAACATTTATTATTTCCCTCTAATTTATTTTTTATTTTATTTTCACCCTCATGCTTTTAATTATAATTTTTAGATCCTTTTGTGAAGTTTTTTTTCTCGGTTTTATCATTTGACGTTTTATTTGTTAGGGATTGGTCTTCGTGATTTTTTTATTTGTAATGCTTATGATCTAATTACCCGGGTCATAGTTCTGAAAAATTAATGTGATTTGACATCTTTTTTTTGCTCGTTTTCTTTTATAATTTTATCGTTCTATAATATAACTGGATAAATATTTTATGAGATTAAATATTTTGATCTACATGCATTTCTCATAGATAATTATTAATTTATTTAATTAGATATTTATATATGTTTTTCTATTTGTATTTTGAATTTTTGATATAAAAAACACATCAAAATATCTTGGATTATTTTAATAATAATTTTTTTAATAATCCACAAAGAAACGCAGGTAAAATAATTAGCGCGTGAGCCACATTATTCCTCTAGTGTCAGTGTCGAAAACAATATTCAATCCCGTTCTGTACTCTAAATGGTAAATAGAACATGGTTGCTTCAGAATACTGGCTGGATTCCCATCTCCCGTGTAATGATTTCCAGTCTGCAGGTTGCAACTCCATCCAATTGGTATTTTAGGGGACCCATGTTTGTTTGTAGCTTTTGTTGGCTTTGTATTTTTCCACTATGATTATTAAATTGCAATAATTCGCGTAATCTTATCCGCAGATCTGCTTCAAAAACAAAACAAAAAAATATGATAAAAAAATAGTCAACATCAATAAATAAATCAAACAAAAAAACATTAGTTCGAGTTAATCTAGATAAACCTACTAAACTCGTGACCCAACGCATGAGATCAAGGTAAACCAATAGAAGAAAGAAAATAATGAAGTCTAATCCTCAATAAACTCAATTACAAACCTCGTAAGAAAAATTAAGTTAAATCCATACATATAGTTATTAAAAAAAATTGACCCCTTACCCACCAAAAAAAAAACATGAGGGAACCGATCAATGTACAACTTAAAAAACATTAGGATAAAAAAAATATAACATTCAAACATGACCTACCCTCACTTAAGAAGGAGTATAAATACATTTGGGAGAAAGAAAAGCTGACTTTTCTTCTCCCTCATGGCCGACTAAAACAACCATAGCAACCTCTTCTCTTACAAGTTCCACAAAAAAAATTACTTGCATGTCACCCATACAAGATACTTGAGTGAGAAAAGAATAGAGGTGAGGTGAAAAACCAAAAACATTAAAGTAGTATGAGAGAGAGAAGACCGACCGGAACAACAGTGAAGGAGGAAGGAAAAACAAAAAAAAGAGAAGAAAATCACCAAAACACTCCTTCAAATTCTATTTAATTTCGTGTCGTAAGGATAACCTTTACTTTTTCATTTGTTGTTTTGAATTTATTAGAAGATATGGGAGGAAAACCCCAAATGAGATAACCAAGAGCTCTTATACCTCATTATTGTGAAAGACCAAATGAAGAGATTAGAAAGTTGAGATAAGAAAAGGACATTTCCAGATTCTATAAGAAATTTTTTTTGGTATATGTTATAGAGAAAACGCTAGCTAAAGCCGGCCTTAATGAAAAAGTGAGGAGAGAATAGAATCGAATGATACAATCTGTTAATTAGTGACCTTGATAAGTATTTTAAATGAAGTACATAGGCTGAAACGGAATTTTAAAAGTGTTCATATTCTTGTTTTATATGATGAATTGTAGAACTTATTTAATTGTAAGATTAAAGTATTGATATATGATTATTTCATGTTAACATAGACATATTTGGAGTGAAAGTGATGATTTACATGGATAAACTTGAAAGAATAGAGATAATATGTTTGGTCAAGAGAAGAAAATGGAAGAAAACATCCCTTGTATGATGAACATCTTTAGAGAAACATGCAAGATAGTAGAAATTGAGTTTATACATAATATGATGATAGTTATTAGCTTGTGTTTAATGATTTGAAATAGAAATGATTGTGAATGATGGAATGAACACATGGAAAGAATGGCCCATGTTTCGGCCACCGTGAAAGATTTAGGAAAGAAAATCCTTAAAATATAAATACTTGAATTGATTGAATATTACTTAGCAATATTGTGATAAATTTAAATGAAATTATGGAAGTAAACATGATCCTTGAATGTGTCTAGTAGAATTACATAAATTGAAATACGTAGAACATATTATACCATGTTATAATACATGAGAATTTGATAATATTATATTGAAAAACACAAAGGTATGCTTGGTAGAGAAAGGACATAAGTTCGACCATCTTAGAAGAAAATAGAAAAGAAAGGTTTTTATGAATATAATGATAATTAATGGATCCTCCTTAACAATATTCAATGATTGGGTGAAATTATAATAGATTGGAGACATTACATATTAATTTTACTTCATATGCTCTTGGAAATGAATTGTCATGTGGTCAATATATATAAAATAGGTTATGATATGATCTTTTAAGTAAAGAACTTGGTATTGGCTTTTATGCATGAACTTGGAAAAAGAAATACCTTAATAACTTAATTTTCGCTGATAATTTCAATGTCGTAATGACTTAGTTTTTATTGATGATTTTCAATATAGTTGGAATGAATTATTTATTAGAAAATTGTTACCATGCAAAATATGAATAATATACACACATAAAAATATATTTATATATGTGCAAGTGCACATATATAGGTGTGTGAAAATAATCTTTGATGATGCCTAAAAATAATTGTAATATCCCAATTACCGGGACAACACATCAATCATAATATAGGAAAGACATTGTAATTTTTTTTAAAACCAGATTCAATCAAGGTTCACACACATATATGTGTGCACTCGCACATATATTCATGCAAGGTTCACTAAAATTTCTACCGAGATTTCGGGCATACCAAATTATTGATAATTGCCTACATTTCAAAGTCTTTATAACCACATAGGTCATTCACCTTAATACCCATTTCGTGTCATCTTGACCTCAAGAACATTCTCAACACCATACATACATTTCATCTTTCTGTATTAGTATTATATACATTCACAAGAATATAACTCAAAACATGCACTAGAAAAAAAAGAACCTATTAAATCACTCATACATGTTGATCCTAAGACGTGTGTGTGTGTGTGTGTGTGTGTGTATGTGTAGAGAGAGAGAGAGAGAGAGTAGATTAGTCTAAACACGCATAGAAATTAGTTATGATAAATACTTAGTTATCATCTTACATAAGATATTTGTCTAAGGACTTCATTACATAAGACATACATAGATAGAATAACTTCATTGCGAAGGAAAAGGTTATTGTTTTTTTTAAGTTACATAATCTATTACATGCATAACAAAAGTTGATATAGGAATCAAATAAGAGCTTTCATTAATTTTTTTCTTTTGTTTTATTTTGAGTCTTTGTATCATCAATATTTCGTACGAATTCACTATGCTACTTATGAAATCATATTTATAGTTTTTTTTTTCTTGTTTTTATTACATTATTAAGTCACTTTATATATATTTGAATTGCATTACAATAGCCATTGACTTTGGTTCGTTGATTTTTAATTCCAAAAGAACCACAAGAAGATGAGTCGAGAAGTAAAGGTGTGGTGAAAACAATTGAGTGAAAAGCCTTGGATTGTGTTAAAAACAACAGTTGTGAGGATATATTTTTGTTGCTAGTAATAATTTTTTACAAATTCAAATTTATCTAAAAATCACAAGTTCGCGACACTAAAAACGGATAACACCTTTCAGATGCAAGCTTTCATCCAACAACCTGAGCTTCTGACTAGGGTAATAAAGGATCTAAAAGACATAGCTTCAATAAGACAACAAAATAGTGGGATGGATGGATTGAGAATAGGGGTTGATCTTGTTTACAAGAAGTTTATTTTAATAGTAATGAACTTGACCTTTTTTATTTCTAGTATTTGTGTTTCTTTGTTACAGGAGTTTGATGATGTGTTTCCTGATGAGATTTCTAGTGGATTGCCATCGATAAAATGGATCGAACATCAAATTGATCTTGTTTCTAACACATCGATTCCTAACTGACTAGCCTATTAAAGTAATCTCGAGGAGACAAAGGAGCTTTAAAAACAAGTAAAAGAGTTGATGACAAAAAGTTATATTCATGAAAGTATGAATCCTTGTGTTGTTCCTATATTACTTATACCTAAAAATGATGGAACTTGAAGAATGCGTGTGTTAGTTGTAGAGCAAAATAATAACATAATTGTGAAATATAGACATTATATATCTAAGATTGATGATATATTAGATGAATTACATGAGTTGCATATATTTTCAAAACTTGATTGAAAGAGTGGATGTCATTAAATTATTATTGCTACTGAATTTATTCGGCTTGTGTGAGATAAATTCTTGTATTTTTTAGTTTTCTAACTAACTAAATTGATTTATTAAATATTAACTGGTTTTATATTTTTTTTTAATAATTGATATTTTTATGAAAGTTTTTATTTCAATAACACTGATATCATGGCTGGATTTGTACAAGTAATTTAGTTAAGAATAGTATTGATTTGACATCATGCATGACCTTAAATATCATGCATGCTTTGAGACTACCCAAATAAATTATCACGTGATTTAATTATATAACATGTACGGAAAAATACAAGTAAACTGTTTTAAACAGTTAAAAAGAACGAGGAGCAGTGAATTCATCTTTTATCACTTTTTTCATAATTGCATAACAATACATTTAAGTACGTTTATTATTATTATTATTATTATTATTATTGGAAAGAACTTTATAGAAAGTTATGTAATTTATTACTAATAAAATATTTTTTAGTTTTTTAATACAATGCATGATCTATTGAGACCATAAATAATCAACCAAAAGTAGAAAAGGCCATCTAGAACTTAATATTGACTAGGTCAGGTGGGATTTTTTTTTGCAATAAAAAATGACAAAGTCAATCTAAGAAAAATATAGGTTCAATAATAGCTAGCTTTTAGTTTTCATGTGAAAGTAAATTTGAATTTATAACCGTTAATCTTTTTTATTTCCGATAATAATTTAAATTTATAAATCTTTTTCTCAAAATTATATACTACATTAATTCAATAAATAAAAACTCCTTATAACAACTAGGTGGCACTATATAAACATGCAGGGAGTTGCTTGAGTTTCTTCTAAGATTTTGTTTGGTATTACGTGTTGCGGGCTAATTATGTTTTTAAATTTTTTTATTATATTTTTGAATTGTTTTAAAGTGGATATAAAAATAAATTTTTAAAAATAAAAAAATATTATTTTAATATATTTTTAAACAAAATATCTTTTAAAAAATTACAATCTAGCTATTAATTATTTTCGCAGCCGAGTAAAAAAAATGGAAAAGCCGGACATTAATTTCGCATCTTACAGTTTCGCAGCCGAGTAAAACAAAAATGGAAAAGATGGTGGGCTACTCCGCTCCTCAATGAAAGAGGAAGAACGAGTCAAGAGAATATCGCAGTCAAATGGGATCTGCCAACCACGCATTTAATTTTCTTTTTCAAATAATTTAATGATATAAATGCCAAGTAGTCATGTGTGGCAAGCTGTCTGGCCTAAAAAGGAAGAAGAAACGTAGAGCAGGCTGCAGAACTCATTGGCTGGCTGAAGCAATAAAGACAGGGATTGATGATTTACCTTGAAAGAACTCCTTGGAATTTTGTACCCACTAGAGGCTGGCTGTACCCACAATTAATTAGACGTCAAGGCACCAAATGGACCCTGAAAATACCTCAAGTTATACAATTTAACTTTATTTTGAGGAGGGCTGAAAATTCTCCTGTGGTAGATTTAATGTCAATGAGAAATGATAAGAAATTCATAATCCTATAAAATAAAATAAAATAAAGCATAATCTCCATTATAATTTGCTTTACGAAATCTGTTTCAATGTGCTTGGTTGACAGAAATCTATTTCTAGATAGAACAATGAAGTTGCCCTCCCTGAAACGGAGCCACGGGATCTTAAAAACTGTTCGGTGGAAAGGATTGAATAGGATAAAGTAGAAAAATGAAGAGAAGAAATGATAGATATCAATCCATTCTAGAGGGCGTATTTGGGTGTAAGAATGTGACTAGCAAGAAGCTATCAGTCTGAATTGGAAAATATGCGAGAAATCCACCCATTTCTTAACTGAGTTTTTATCCATTTCCTATTTCGATTCCCACCCATTTTCACTCATAGTATCTATTCATAAGTTGTCTGGCTAATTAATGCAAAAACGAAACAAAAAAAACACATCATCCCTTTTACTCCGTATCCATCCCTCCAGCCAAGCATACCTACAGGCTCTGCCATGTCCATGTGAACTCAGGGGCAATACCATTTAATTATTTGATTATGATGCACATGGCAATCTAGACTTACTTGTCTAGTGATAACAGTTGCTGCTGATGGGTATATCAAGTCAAGAACGCTGTTGTGGTGGGACAAGTGCGAGTGAATATTGAAGCTTTGAGCACAGCCTACGTGGTTGAGAGAATTGTCACTTCTTGGGAGCATATTTAAGGAAAATTTAAAGGAGGAAAAAAGAAAGAAAGAAAGAAAAACGTATCTCTCTCTTCTATTTCTCACAAGTCACATCCATCACTGATCTAAAAAGCATTCATTCACAGACTCTCTCTTTGCCATCTCCAGGCTGCGCAGATTCTGACTGAAAAGAGTGAAGGCATGGGAATCCAAGAGGACCTAGAGCAGTGTAAGAATCGTGCTGAGCATGAAGAGGTAAGAGAACCACTCATGGACAAGAAAAATCAATCAGGCGAACAAGATGGATCTTTTGCTCAGAGTAGCAGCAAAGAAAGTGCTTGGATGGTTTACCTCAGCACTTTTGTTGCAGTCTGTGGCTCTTTCGCATTTGGCTCATGTGTAAGCTTACCTCCTTTTATTTAGGAACTTACAATACTGATAATTAGCTCTGTTTCCTAAGTTAGCTCGTGTTCCTACATATTTCTTGACAAGCAAGAGTCTTGATTTAATTTACTGCATGTGGTTTCAGGCAGGCTATTCATCACCCACAGAAAATGCTGTCAGGGAAGATCTCTCTCTATCTCTAGCAGAGGTTAGTTACTAAATTGTCTCCCAGTATATTAAGCACGTATCCAGAGCTAAGTAACCGGTTGATTTGTCCCCGTATCAATAAGCCTCCTAGCTTGTCAGAAACATGCAAACTTAAGCTGCGGAAGAATAATTGATTTTCAGTAGACATTACAAATATGGCTCCAGATCCACTGCGGAAATTGAACTTAAGAGAAAAGTTTCTAGGATCAAAAGATCAGCTAGATCTAGGGTACTTGTATTAAGAAAAGCATCCCCTGTTTACTGATGATGCTGTTTTAAACGCAGCAAATGAACTCTTTGGTTTTTAGCTTCCAAACTTATATGTGCTACTTACTCTTTGTGTTTGTATGAACTATGAAGTATTCCGTGTTTGGTTCAATATTGACATTCGGAGCAATGATTGGTGCAATCACAAGTGGGCCCATTGCTGATTTCATTGGTCGGAAAGGGGTAAGTAGAGGTATGCTGTGATGAACATTTTTGGATCTAGTGCTACTTGTGTAGGACTCAACCCTTGCATGGAATGTACGCAGGCGCTGAGAGTGGCTACCAGCTTCTGTATTGCCGGATGGCTAGCCATCTACTTTGCTCAGGTTTGTGTCATCTTAATTTCAGAAGCAAAAGGGAATTTTTTTTCCCCAGACATATTATCTTATTTCTTGTTACCCTCTCAATTAATACAAAACAGGGGGTTCTGGCGTTGGACCTCGGGAGACTGGCAACAGGTTATGGAATGGGAGTCTTTTCTTATGTGGTAGAATTTTAATCTTCTCGCATTTGCTTCTCAACATGCCTCTACGCACATGGTAGAATATATGTTACTAATGAATTCGATTATGATGTTGACATCTTGACAAGGTACCTGTTTTTATTGCTGAAATTGCACCCAAGAATCTTAGAGGAGCACTAACAGCTACAAATCAGGTAAAGATATGCTTCTGACAGAACTTGAGAAATGTATCTTTTCAAATGATAACATAATTTCACAAGCTGTGGTGTGTTATGAGGGGACATCAACTTTCTAAATTACGTTTTCTATTGAGGCTTAGTTGGACGGAGTAGATATTTAATATATAATGCAAACCAAAACGTAATGGGACAAGGATCCTCTCTAATCATATCATCTCATGATGCAGCTTATGATCTGCGGTGGAGTGTCTGTTGCATTCATAATAGGAACCGTGCTGACATGGAGGGCTTTGGCATTGACTGGTATTCCTTGATCTATTGCCTACTCAATCATCATGGGATCAAGAATGGGCATTATTTTTCAGAAAATTTAAATGGTTGGGTAGAAAACACTAAAAATATTTGTAGAGCAGGAAGCTTATCTCTAGAGTGCTTGCAGGGCTTGTTCCTTGTGCAATTCTGGTTTTTGGCCTGTTTCTGATTCCCGAATCTCCCAGATGGCTGGTAACGAACAGCAATTGAATACACACTCTGCCTATACACACACACACACACACACACACACACATATATAATGAAAATGGCGTGGTTACAGGCAAAGAGAGGACGTGAAGAAGAGTTTCAAACAGCTCTACAAAAGCTTCGTGGCAAGGAAGCTGATATATATCAGGAGGCAACTGAAATCAAGGTTCTTATCTGAAATCTGTATTCTGCATGCTGTTAATGTAGTAGCAATTTGAAGAAAAGTATGATGAGTTTTATGCTTTTGTGACAGGAGTACATAGAAACTCTTGAACGGCTCCCAAAAGCCAGATTCCTAGATTTGTTTCAAAGAAGATACCTCCGCTCAGTCATTGTATTATTCCTTTTTGCAACCTTCCAATCCTATATTTCTTTATTTTCCAGTTGGCCTCACCAGAAAGGATTTGTTTTTCATGAACTCTGATAGTCAATTGATACATTTTATGCCAATTTGATCAGATAGGAGTAGGACTGATGGTCTTTCAACAATTTGGAGGAATCAATGGGGTCTGCTTTTATGTCAGCAATATTTTTGAGTCAGCAGGTAAAGAGGTCTTGATAAACACTACTATCAAAGGAGATACATGGCCCCTGCCCTTTCCACCAAACAGGGAACTAAACATAAAATTTTATATCCACCCTGCTTTCAAGTCAGCAGGCCAATATTTGATGCGCATATAGCATAAATAAAAGTTAGGGTTATCAAATCCTAAGATTAGAGCCCTCAACATTGTACAGGAATAGAAAAAATTTCTAATATTTTATAAAAAGTCTGAACAATGTGAGTTTGAATCCCTAACAATAAATTAGACATTCCTATTTATACTACTTCTAGAACTAGAATCCTTTATAGAAAAAGCATTTCTGATTAACACTCGCCTAACTAATAGAATCCATCTAGTATTAGGATTTCTAATTAGTAAAATCTTAATTCAATTAAAAATTCTAATCTAAATAGAAAAAATAATCCAAATAAAACAAGGTACATAAAAATAATCTCACACACTAACTTCCATCCTAAAAACCTTCTTGATTTCTAATCATGATAGAATTTTAACCCAGTAGAAAACAAAGCCTTCATACATCAACCAAAGAACATCAAATAATTCAAGTTTTTTTGCTGATACTTTCTAGAATGTTTTGATTCTCCATTGGTACTCTAATATTTGAAATTCTGCATTATTTCAGGATTTTCTCCCAGTCTTGGAACCATAATCTATGCCATTCTTCAGGTTTCTTTCTTTCAGTAATTTTGTTAACTTCAAGAAATCAAAATGTCATACTCCAATAGGATTACGTTGAAAAAAAAAATATTTTGTAGGTTGTGGTTACCGCCCTCAACACAATCGTAATAGATAAAGCTGGAAGAAAGCCTCTATTACTGGTAAATTTCTGTCCAACGCAGTTAGCTGTGGAAATTTCATCTTGACTCATCACCCTTCAGGTATTGAAAGTTAATTTATCTATGTATTCCAGGTTTCTGCATCAGGACTGATTCTTGGCTGTTTAATAACTGCGATTTCATTCTACCTAAAGGTTATTGCTAACTTTAGACCTCATAAATTCAATGTCTCTCAAATACTGACATGTAAAAGTGACCTTCTGCAAAACTAGGTTAATGAATTGGCAGTCAAATCAGTCCCGGCACTTACTTTAACTGGCATACTGGTAATTATAATCATTGTCAAATAATATTTCTCTTGAGATTGATCTCCAACTATGTAACTTCTCATTTATGTATCTTTGATAAATACTTTTGGTTCAGCTATATATCGGCTCATTTTCAGCAGGAATGGGTGCAGTTCCGTGGGTAATAATGTCTGAGGTAATCTAAGTTCCAAGATGAAAATTCCATCTATGAATTCATTTTTCCACCCAAAAAAGACAATTGCCTTTTGTTGCAGATTTTTCCAATAAATATTAAGGGAGTGGCAGGAAGCTTAGCAACACTTGTGAACTGGTTTGGTGCATGGGCGATTTCCTACACTTACAACTACCTTATGTCCTGGAGCTCCTATGGTAAACAAATCTAAAACTTATTCAACGAAACGATGCAAAAATTTAGCATAATACAAAGAATCAATTTATTGGCAACCAGCTCGCAAGATAAATAAATAAAGGAAGAACTGAAATAAATACCAAGAGCTACATAGTAGTTTTTAAGAACGATATCAAGATGTGCAAAAGTGAAAACATTTAGTTTCAAAGTCAGCTCTGGTTCACAAAGCCGTTAGTTAAATTATACAAGAATGGTTTTCAGGTACCTTCATTCTTTATGCTGCAATCAACGCGCTGGCTATAGTGTTTGTGGTCATGGTGGTGCCAGAAACAAAAGGGAGAACTCTGGAGCAAATCCAAGCAGCCATTAATACATAGAGAAATAGACAGGGTGTATTGAATACATTTATTTCACGGAAATAAAGACCCTTACCCAGATATGATCTACTCTGACGGACCATTTACCCCTTTTGAGGGCAACCAGAAGAAATTTTGGAAAATACTTCCTAGCATGAAGTATGATGCTTTTCACATAAACAACTCAGTCGTATAGGTATCTTCTGTGATTTTGTATTCAAAACTGCTGTTTTTTTTTTTTTTTGCCCCTCTCTTTTCACTCAGTAAATTATGAACAGAACATCAACCGTTAATATATAAACAGCATGCCCATAAGTGGAATGATCAGGTGAAAAAAGAAGCAAAAAGACAACATTAATATCCAAATTACAATCTCTGATAATTTTATTTCTGCTCCCAATTTAGTTCTGGCAGACTATATACAGTCTCGCTCTAAAACCCAGTATCATGAGTCGCTCCAATTTGACCAGTCAAATAATACATTAAGAATAAAAATACATATGCTTTATTTAATATTGAAAAATTCCGACTTCCATTGTAGAGAAACGTCAAGTCAACCCAGCTCCATCCACTACACTGATCAACTTATAACAGGAGATTAACAAAAGATTTATATCTAAAACATGTATCAATTTCAAGATCCCAGAAGTTGGGTCTAGTGCTTCATGAAATCATAACCATCATTATCAAAAAGTTGTATCAGGTTAGAGTTGCCAGTTCCCATATCTTTATTTTCCCATCATCACTTGTGGAAGCAAGTAGCCGGGTTTCCTGGCAAGAATCAACAATCATATACAGAAACACAATACAGATACAATCACGATTTCAATACTAAGCATTAATTCCCCGCCCCCAGCACAAAAAGTTTGAAAATGAGAAACCAAATAAAGGGCACTATAGGCTCTAAGATAGGTGATGTCCTCACCCTTTTTAGCCTTTTCAAGATGTGAGCTCAAGCTTTTCATCTTTTCAGTACAGCTAAATGATATAAAACCATTTTAACCAAAATTGCGCTAGTTTTAGCAGGGTGAATGGTGAGAGAACAGAAGTTTCAAGTTTCAGCACATGTTTTTTTTATTATTACTGTTGCTGTGCAGTAGATAGTAGTATAATTGTTTCAAGATAAGTATCATCAGGGCAAGCAGGGAAATATATATTTGGTTTACAAGGACACTTGAATGGCAAGCATCACTCTATCGTCATAGAACCCAAGAATCTACTACCAACCCCCCTTCCTCTCCTCCCACCAGATCCTATTGTACTTAATTTAAGCATTCATTTCAGCACAAACACAAACATCAAATACACTATAAAAAAATTGCTGTGAGTGTGTAATCTCAACACTTCCAAAAGAAAGATTACCCCAGGGCCCCATTGCACTGAGTTTATGTCCATATTGTGAGCCTTTTCCCTTTTCAGCAACAGTTTATATGAAGGACCGTCAACCTGTAACAAACACACAATAGTCTCACTTAATCCTTCTTTTCCTAATTCACTAATCAATATATCAAGTCAAGAGTAAGGCATCCTCAATTTATGAGCATCCATAAATAGGAACTTCACAAGGTCGCATTACCTCATCAGACCAATTTAAAATCAAAATCAGATACAAGTGTTTCCATCTATGTTGTGATAATTTATTTCAAAAGGTTACTTAGGTGATTAGCTTATAGTTTTTGCAATCAACCTGAAATTTGGCATTCTTGAGATACCAGAACTGAGTAAAATCTATAACTAATTTTATGAGATAAGATTACAAAAAAGGTAAAGTGTAAGAAATTCACAAGAAAAACTAAGTTGAGTAAGAATGTGTTTGTTGCTCGCACTCAGGGGATCACAAGTTGCACTCTTTAGCAATGTTAGCAAAATGTCCACTTTTTAGGACAAAAGTGCCTCAACAGTGATTTGCACTAAAACTGTTTTCAGGACAAGGTTGTTAGTTTCATTTTCCCCCCACTCAGAGCAATAATATTTAGTCTTTCCTTTCTTTAAATATCCATCCAACTTTTGAGTTTTGAGGATAATTCTCTCCATGCCACTATACTGGACAAAAATTATTGAAACAGGAAAAGTTCACAAATCAAAGGATTTGGATATGAAGAAATTAATCAGCAGAAAAAACTAATATAAAAAGAAATGAAAGCAAGAATAAATCGAGAGAATCAAACCATTGAACTTCTAAATAATTTATCTAAGATGTGAAAACTGAACTGAGGAAAAGAAAGAAAAAACCTAATGAAAAACAGTTGCTTAATTTAAACCACACTCCATGAAGTTCATTGTCAGGAATAACAAAGATAGGTAAGAGGTAGATAACGAGGGGGGATCTGTTGAGACTTAGAGAGTGAAAAATATATTGAACTCCAAAAACCATGTCCTCAAGCACTTTTATTCTAAGGAGTAAATAAACAAGCAGTTTTCGTCCCAAAAGGCAGGTAGCTAACTTGTGAAAGAGAGAACTTAGCAGCTATCCATACATGGTAATGTTGTTTATGTCTACATACTTGACATGCTGCAAAAACAATTTAAGGGGTTTTTGTTATTTCGATGCAATGCAAATAACAGAGCAACTTCCCTGGTATGTTAAATCAGTAGATATAATAAAGTGAGGGTATAAATTATTAATACCAAACCATCTTTGTTCTCCAGAAAAAACCGTAGACCATCATCAGCTGCTCCGCTTGCTATAATACCTTCCCTGTTCAAAAATTAAGGGGTGCAAAAACATAGAATTTAGAAAGAACCAATGCTGAAAGACAAAGGGTAACCCAGAAAAAGTATATGTTACCCATAACATCCACAAGAGCACCCAATGATAAGTTAATAAAGAAAGGGAACAGCCAGAAACAACGTAAAACAATGAAGAAGACATGATATTTTGTTCAATTAAATTAAAGGGTTGCTACCTTGACCAATGAACTGAAAAGATCGTTCGATCATGATAACCTGAGAGAGTGCAAAGATGATTCCTGAAAAACAAACCATGTTGTCAACAAGTATTGTTTTGTGTGTGGGCAAGCACCCTGCATAATTTGAAAATGGCCTATAATTTCATCATACCAAATACAAATGAAACGATAATTGATACCTTTGGGGTGTGAATCCCAAATCCATTCTTATTCTTTTTCTAACTATCATAACTAAATAAACTTTGATAAAACTCATAAATATGATTTGTTAATGGATGTGGATAAACATTTTGGGCATCCAAAATAAAAGGTGGACAACAGGTTAGGGATGGGGAGCATATGCTATAATTATCTTATGCCACATAAATCTCACATCAAATTGGCGTGTAAGAGCATCATAATCAAGTCTTTGTTTCCTGAATTATTCAAATAAAGCACATTGATAATATGATGTAGGAAAAGAGAGCACAAACACCAAAAAAAAAAGAATCGATATAGAATAGAAACAAAATCACCAACAAGAGAGACACTCAATCTTGAAGAAAAAAAATCAAGAGAGACAAACTCAATCTTGAAAGCAAAACAAGAGACACTCAATCTTGCAAAAACTCAAAGTTTTAATTTCAATTAATAATTCAAGGACCAAAATAACTAATGTCTGGGTGCTTATGTATATGCATCAAACCAAATAAAATTGAAAAATCTAACAAGTCTTAGATCAATAAAAAAATCCTAATTTAACAACTGAATAATAAATACTAATATTTCTAAAAATAAAATGTAGAATAATCACACAATATTAAAACTCCTGATCAATTAAAAACCAATTTCCATTGTAGTACTTCATTCTCTCTTGGTTGGAAAAAAACTCAACCTCAAGTTCTAAAGTGTTGAAAGAGCAAACACTCCATGAAGTTGCAAGCACTCCCTGAAAATTATTTTTTGCATTTGAAGCATTTCAATCTTCTGTAAGCAATATTAGCAATAAGATAGTCTACTCGGCTATAATATTGAATTTAGAAGGAACATTAAAGTCAATTTGATCAACCTCATCTTTGAGCTCTTCAAGGATAGAATCTTTACTCATGGCACTTCAAAATCTTCTTATACTATATTAGTTGTTTGAACTTCTTAATCTGTAAATTTGTGCTCATCTTGTGTTTGCAAAATCATAATTTCCTCTAATAAGTTTCTCCAATGTCTTCTTCAATGCATTCATCAACTTGTTCTACACTGGTTGTTTAAAATGCTCAACTTCTATTTTGAATTGACAAATGTATTATTGAATTTTGTATGATTAGTTTGCAAATTTGCATGGTTTGGATTTGGGTTTCTAAAGAATTAACAGTGCTAGTGATTTTGGTGACCTCAATGTTGCTAATCAATGGAGGTTGATAAATTGCATGCTGTGACAATCTGACTTTTGGTTTTGGAGGATAGATGGTATTGATAAGATGCATATTCCCGTAGTACATTCGTAATTTACCCATATCTATGAGTCGAATATCCATCTTACAACAATTTCATAAAATTTTCATAAACACAAGTGTAATTAAGTTCAAATAAAGCTGAAACAAATGTTTCACATATTGAATTGAAAAACAGCAAATTCCTCAAACATAAATATATTCTCCAAAATGTTTCATGTAATACATCCACTTCGATATATGGGAGAACCTAAACAAACAAAACAAAGCTTATCTCACTTCTTTATTCCTGAAGAACTACACTTCTCCTATCAGAATTATATTCTCTATGAATTTCAAAAGATTAACCATGAGCAAGAGTAGTATACATTCTTGTTCCTCAAACCATATAAATCATATCAATAAAGTAGCATATAGGAATAGCTTATCACAAAGCCAAAAGAAAAGAAATCCACCAACCCTACAGATGTTGGCACAAATTCTGGAAACAAATAGAATTCCCAACTAGCTCGGCAAGATAAAGTTAGTGTGGGTGGAATTTTGCTCAATTATCACATATATGTGACTTTGGGAATCTGTGGTACTACCACTAATTCTGTTTGATTTGTCTTCTTTTTTTCTGTTCTTTTAGTAGACTTCTTTTTGGTTTGAAAAAACCAAAACCCTAGATTTGGTATCGGCCATATTGGCAAAGTAATTGCGGGAAGAAAAAGAGACGAGAAACACACAAATTTCAAGGTGGGCGCCAAAATGATCTAGGATAGGAGAAGAAAAAATCACCAAAACCAAAGAATTAAAGTAGAATAGTAACCAAAACTCACCATCGAGAGACACTATCTTGAAGGGACCAAATTAAAAAAGACACTCAATCTTGAAAGTAAAACAAGAGATACACACTCAATATTGTATAAACTCAAAGTTTTAGTCAATAATTCAAAGACCAAAATAACTAATGTTTAAGTACTTATTTATATACACCAAACCAAATAAAATAAAATAAAAACCAGTAAGTCTTACTTCAATAAGGAAACTAAAATCCTAATTTAACTACTAATATTCCTAAATATTTAAATCTAGAATAATTACATAATATTAAAACTAATAAATAAATAAAAACTAATTCCCATTGTTGTCCTTCATTCTCTGCCACAAATAATTCTAGTGTCATTTGCAAAAATACAAAGATTATCAAGTGGCCTTCTACTTAGGACCAACAGAATTTCAATCCATAATTTCAAATATTTTTTTATCACAAGTCATTCACACTAATTTGAAGTCATTTCTTTATTTGAATTCTAATAGTGAAGGTGCACTATAAGATGTAAGAAATGAAAGTAGAAGACCCAATAAGCATAAAGAGCATGCTTCTCACCAAGGAGCGTGGTCATCACCCAACACCATCCTCCCAACATCTGTTTCCCATATTTTTAGGGTAAGATCATCACTGCAAAGTCAACCCAAAATCCATTCAATTGCTTTTGTTTCTAGATACCTTAAAAATAAATATCACCCCAACCAATGATCATCAAACTTAGGAAAAAGCTTTACATACCTACAAGTAACCATTCTGTCTCCTTCAGCGTTAAAAGAAAGTGCCCAGACAGTAGAAGAGTGACCACTGAGTAGGAAACAGCACTTTTTCAATTAGATTAGCTCGTCATATTGCAAAGGGAGTTATCAATAAGCCAATAAATAACATTAACTAAAGTCTATGTAAAACCTAACTATATCAGCTAGCCTGCATAATGGTCTAATGCAAAAGAATAGCGCATCTACAAGAGTAGCATAAAAGCAAAGGAAGTGGTGGGGGAGGAAGGAAGGAAGGGAAGAGAGAGAGTACTTGTTAGATTCACCTAAGGTTTGAACACAATGCCAATCACCAGTGCCATCCTCAGCCCAAACCTGTATTTCTATGAAAATTATAAAGTTGATCTCATATTTTTAAAATTGTTATGAAAGCAGGAATGGAAATTTTGGAATCAGCTTTTCACAAAGAAAGAAAAAGAAAAGGCAGAGATGAGCAATTTTACCCATAAAAAAGTACCTTAACAGTATTATCATAACTACAAGAAAACAAAACATCCATAGTTGGATGCCATTTAACCATTTTAACATCTTGTGTGTGTCCTTGCAAAACCGAAGCACACTCGAATTCATTCCCAGGCATCACTTCCCAAATCCAAACAGTCTTATCCCGACTACACGTCGCAAGGAACGAACCAGATGCATTCCAAGACACACTTTTCACTTCATTTTCATGACCCTAAAAAGTAAATAAATTATTAGTCCCAGGTATGATAAAATTTTATCAAACTGGAAAAAAAAAAAAAATCTTTTTTCTTAAATTAAATACCTCTAAAGTAGAAACACATTCAAAATCACCGCTAATATTTTCCCAAATGGAAGTGGTGGCATCAAAGCTGGCGGTTGCCAACAATTTCCCAGAAGGTGACCAGGCACACGACCGAACAGTTCTAGTGTGTGTTTCTTCCAGAACTGCCTGCAGTCATCCCATAATTAATCATAAGATTCTCCCAACACAAGAATCTACTAAATTAACACAACTTCCTAACCAGACACTTGACCAAAATATTCTAGTATAGGTTCCAACTTTATCTGACTTGCAAAAGATGAAGAAGAAGAAAAACCTTGCAGTGCCAAAGGCGAGTGGAAGGAGTCTGCTCCCAGATTCGAACAGTCTTATCGCCGCTACAAGAAGCGAAGACAGGAGAAGTTGCTGTGGCTGGATTCCAAGCTAAGCTCCAAACCCTATCGGTGTGTCCTTCAAGTGTTTGAATCTCCTTCAGTATCATATTGCCGTCGTCGTACAAATCCATGCTCAAATGACTTGTGTATCTCGATTTATGCTATGTAGTCAGAAAAATATTCTCAAGTAAGAAATAGATTTTATTTTATTTTCAGTTTGATTATAAAAAAGTTCAGTTGGCATCAAATAAGAAAATCATATATATCCCTGTGATATAGTTCTATCGATTTACTACAAAATAAAGAAAATATATGCCACTTAGATCAATCAATGGAGCATGTTTAAACAACTTGTTAATATAAAAAAAAAAAGCAAAAGAAATAGGCTTTATTTCTTATTAATTAATATTAATACTAATAAATTAAAAGAGCTACTATTCTTACTATTCGTTATTGTATATCTACTCACTAAATGAACATTACTATTTTTCAATTTTTCATTTTGATTGTTGAACTTTACTCTCTTTTTTTTTTTTTTAGTTTAACGTGGGTGTCCGGACCAGCTTGCGCGCACCTCGACTAATCCCACGGGCTCTGAAGTTAACGACCATGTAAGCCTCCAGTGACCATCATATGAGCAACCACAGGGCTCGAACCTGAGACCACAGAGGGAGCAAACCTCTTGGTCCCAAGCTTTTACCATTGGACCACCACCTAGATGGTTTTTACTCTCTTTTTTTTAATTTCATCTTTCCATGTCATATTTGTGGTAATTAATGTGTTTATAGTTTCTTCTTTTTGCATATTATTTGCAATTCAAGGTTTGTGTGGAGTTTTAAATTTGAAATTGAGGTTAATTTGATGAAATAGAAAAAAATATATGTTATAAAAGTACCAAGATAAAAAAAAAATTAAAAAAATGGGGCTTTCTTCAAATTCATGCAAAAAAATCATTTTTTCATCCAAAAATTATCCATTTACTCATTTTGGCCCCTTTAGTTTTAGAATTTCATGTTTAGTCCTAAAATTTATTTATTTTTAATTTCAATCCATGAGTTTTCTTTTTATTTTACGTTTGGAACATGTGAATTGAATTGACTTTCCGGGGTTAAATCAATTTATGTGTTTGGATTTTTTTTCAAGGTAATGACTTGATTTTCAAATGAAATTTAACTCTTAAAAATAACCAAAAACATACTCAAGAAATTAAATTCTAATTGATATTGAAAAATATTTTCCAAAAATACCCTCTCTTTAATTCCTTTTAAAAACCCTAACTTGCATCTCTTATTTCCCCTAATCAATTTATGACACCTTGTGGAGTTATTTCTGGTGACGTTTTGTTTTAATAAATAACGATTGTTTTTATCTTTTTGGGATTACAAAGTTTTGTTTTAAGCTTATTGACTATTGTATTAGTTTTTTTTAAAAAAAAAGTAAAAGAAGAGAAAATGGTGTCTGTGATTAAGGAAGAGGATTGGTTTGGTAATTTAAGAAGGGGGCAAATAATTGATTACAGAGAAGTGATGGAATAAATATGATTGCATCAGGCATACACATCTAGATGGTCCTGAAGAGCTAAATGGGAGGGGTTTCCTTCTGAGACTAGCTGCTGTTGCTGCTGCTCTCTTATGTTTGTAAGCATATACTGAACAAATTTGAGTTTTATAGAGAAATGTTGTGATCCTCACGGATGTTTTTCAAGAGAAGATGCCTTTCAGTGGTCCTCCCTAACTTTGCCTACAAAGCATAGTTTTTAAACCCGACCCGGTGGTCGACCCAGTATATTAAGCGGGTCACGGGTCAGATGGGTTGACCCGGGTCAACCCAAAATAATAAAAAAAAGACTCTGCTTTTTGAAAGGTTTCTCTCTTTCCATATTTTCCACTCTCTGTTTGCTATGTTTGTGTTGTTCATTAGTGTCAATTTACACATCTAGGCAAAGTAACATAAAAAAAAAAACTTGTTTTTTCCCCTTCGATCCCTCTCTTTCATCTCCAAATTCTCACTTTATTGTTACCCTAGTTTGGGACGACAGAATAGAGAGAGAAGAGAGCTGGGGAAAGAAAGGTGTTATTTTTCTGATCTGAAAAAAGATTTCAACTTGAACAGATCCAGGAATTCCTCCAGTGTGTAAGCTTTTTCTTATCTCTTTCTTTCTTCCTTTCTTTCTTTATCAATTTGACTGATTGTTTCCAATCACTGTCACTTCTTTTTGTTGCTTAATAATGGCTTCACCTGGTAATCCAAATCAACAACAACAAGGAGGTGGGGGAATATACGGGGAGGAGGAGGTTTAGATTTGAATAAACTGTTCAAGCCCTCTTATTCAAATCCTATGAATATGATGCAGCCCCATATCCAACAACAGCAACAGCAAGGTCCTTCTCCATCTCCCAATAGCAACACTACCACGAGCTGCTTTTTAATGGTAAAAGGCAAAAACAACAAAAACAACGTCGTTTCACGTGCGTGTGTGTATATATATATATAAAAAAACAGGTCGGGTCTCAGCCAGGTTTACCCAGGTCGACCGGGTTTCGCCAGCCCAACTCCCCGTCGAGTTTTTACTTAGACCCGGACCGGTCCCAGGCCCGGGTCGGCTGGGACCCGGGTCGACCTGCTAAGCTGGTCCGGGTTTCAAAACTATTCTATAGAGGCTTGTGGCCATGGCCATATACATGTGGTCAACAATAGCTCTTGACGAGTTTGGGTATGGAACTGCTAAGAAATTGCAGAAGACCAACTTCATCAGTTTTTTTTTTCCATAATATAAGACGTTATTAATTCAATAAAAGTTCTTGATGGGAGACACTATTAATATTGCTAACTTAATTTATTTTCACATGTATTTTAAATAATATAATTAAATTTAATTTTATAATTTAGTATTTTATTATCAACCTTAAAGGCATGTTTGTCATGTCCAATTATCTCCAAAGAAAAAATTTCATTTTCTGCTCTTAAAGCGTGTTTGCTAAATACGATCTTAAGGCATTTTTTATGCCTTTAACTTTTGGATAAAGGGTGTGCTTGAAAAACACGTGGTATTGTACTCTTTTTAACATTAGTTTGCCTTTACTATCGTGTTTAGCCAGGTAAGCCCTAAAAAATTTCTGATAATTCTGAAAAAATTCAGGAACTGTTTTAAAATTATTTGTGGGTTCCTCGCAAGTTTTTTCAATAATTTCACTTAATATTGGACTGTAAAATTACAATGTAAGATACTAATTTTATATTAAAAATATTCAATTTTCTCCAAAATCTCAAAAAAAAATTTAAAAAAATCCCTTATTCCAAAAATACAAAAATATGTTTTTGTTTGTGTGTATACAACCAAACTCTAAAAGTTTTTCATGTATATCTTATAAAGAAAAAACAATAACAAAGACTACATTTTTATCATATTTTAAAAAAAATACATAAACGGGTATTATAATCAGTTTATGATTATCCGTTAAGATTTGCCTGAAATTTCAAAAACACTACAAAAATTAATTTGTTTAGTTAATATTTGGGATATGAATTTTACAACGTAATGCATACTCTTGGTATTAAATTAAATGAATTAACAAAAATAAAATGTTAGGAATTAAATGTAGACTTTAATATTTAGGGTTATAAAATTTCACTGTAAAGTATATCCTTAAGTATTAAAGATACAAAGTAGAAAGAAATACGACATTAATTTTTTAGCCTTAGAATAGTTAGGTTTTAGCCCGATAAAGGTCAAGGCTTGACTTCTCTTGAACCTTATAAAATTTCACTGTAAAGTATATCCTTAAGTATTAAAGATACAAAGTAGAAAGAAATACGACATTAATTTTTTAGCCTTAGAATAGTTAGGTTTTAGCCCGATAAAGGTCAAGGCTTGACTTCTCTTGAACCTTAGACAGACTAACGAATAGAAATATGACTTCGGAAAAAAAAACAATTGACCAATAATACAACTTACCATAGATGGGATGCGTTGTGGGTGATGCGTCTTTCTTATACATAACTAGTCCCCTTACCCAAACTTTTGCATACCATTAGGTTTTCCAATTACCATAATATTAGGTGGTGACTCCTAAACACTTTAAATCATAATTTTTATGATTTATCCCAACACATAAAAAAACCTCTCGATCTAGGAGGCAAATCCACCATTCAACGTTGTGCATGCCACGACACCAACCATAGGACACATTGTCAAGTGAGAAGAAAACATGGCACATAAAACAAATGAATTCAAGAAAACATGGAAAAGAAAACACATGTGGTGGCAAAGTTTCCTTGTTATGCAAGAAGAATAATTCAACAACATAATTGTGTTTCATAGTATTTGAATGATACCAAATGGCAGCAAAGAGAAGCACTAAAGGCAGCATCATTTTCCTTAAAAAAAGAGGATAAATACAAGGTTAAGATCATAATCATATTCTAACTTCAAAATGAAAGGGACAACAACTTCTGTTTTAGTTACTAAGATTATTGAGCAGCATTATAGCTATAAATAAGTCTTGTTTCAGACTTGCAATGTTTAATTTTCTTCTTCTCTTCTCACGCAGAACATGACTTAGACTTATAGGTTTTATTTTTATTTTATTAACTACAACCCAAGGCTTGTTTGGGCTTAAATAATACTTTGTTTTCATCTAGGATCCAAGGCTTGTTTGGATCAGGGTTTGACCTTACTAGTAAAGGTTTTGAATTAGTTTTTATAAGTGAGTCAATCCAACCCATAATGATATATCCATTAGAGTTAATTTCTAAGAATGATTTAAACACATATAAGCCTCAATTTCAGCACTTTTTTTTTTATCAATAATACTTCTGAACTTTTTAGTTTAACATGTGAAAAACATTTGTTGCATTCTTTGGTTCTGGAACGAACTGAATATGACTTATCGAAGATTAACTAGCGTCGTGGTGTCATTCGACTTCATTCCAATAGTGCTGGTGTCTTGGGACATGTTTTCATTATGCCACACTCTTATCACACCTCTTTTAGCTTTTCAAGATCAGATCTCAATCTTGATTATAGGTTGCGTGATCACGAGGTTCGCGTTATATGGGTCTTTTGGTATTTTCACTTAGGCTTTAGTTTTTATGATGATGTTTATTAAAGGCATTTTGGTCTTTGAACAAGGATCAAATACTAATTAAATTGAAGACGTTGCTGGCACCTACACACTTTGTTTAGCATGTGTGATGCCTCCTAGTGGCATAAAATGCCCTTTAGCCTTGTCGTTAAAAGTTTCACCAAGTCTTCTTCCTCATAGTGCGGAGGTGTCAGAGGTGACGTGGTGGTTTGTCGCTGGTTGACCTTTCTTTTTCTTTTTCTTTTTCTTTTTCTTTTCGCTCTTCTCCTGTGAAAATTATAAGGTGATCTTTTTTTTATTGATATTTCAACTTTGATATTTATTCTTTTCATTTTTATTTTTTATTCTTGACCCTTTTGTAAAAGTTGTATTTGTTTTCAATTTAGAACTTCAATTTATTTGTCATGTATTATTTTTCCAATCTAGTCGTTATTCTTTTAATTTCAATTTTTTTTTCCTTGATCATTTTATAAATTTTTTATTGGTTTTCAATTTTATCATTCAATCCAAGTTTAAGGTGTATTATTTTTTTCAGTTTTATCCTTATTCTTTTAATTGTTTTTATCCTTTTTGTTAAAGTCATTTTTCTTTTCAATTTAACTCTCAAATTGAAAATTTGTAGCTTCCCTCTAATTTATTTTTTATTTTGATTTTCAGCATAATTCTTTTAATTGCTATTTTATTTAGATCCTTCTATGCAATTGATTTTTGTTTTTTTTTCAATTTCATCCTTCAACGCTTGATTTGCTAGGGATTGAGCTTTGCAATTTTTTTCTTATATGCTACTTCTGATCTAATGACCTAGGTCACGGATCTAAAAAGTTAACGTGAGTTGACATTCTTTTTTTGGTTTATTTTGTTTTCTAATTTCATCGTTTGGTGTTTTTTTTAAAAAAAAAAATTTGGCTTTGTAATTTTTTTTAAAATTTTCTTTTCCATTAGGTTATTTCGATTTCATGACCCGAACCATGTGTTTTGCAAGTTTACCTGAGTTGGCTCGCCCTTTATTACTCATGTTACATTTCTATCATGCTACATAGGACCCGTTTTTCTTGTCCTTTTTCTTTTTTATCTAATTTTGTACTTCCAAAGGTTTTTTTTTCCAAGTTAACGTGATTTAAAAAAAACATTTGTTTACTATCATTACTTATTTTTTATTATTAATTAAAATAAAACCAACTTTTTAAATCTAGTTGAGGCTATAATCCAAGTCATTGGTTTTTCTTATTTCTTTATAACGTGTTTACAACACTTAGACATTAGTTTTTATGGAAAAAATCCAAACTCGCAACTTAGTACGGGCCCATGTCTAGTTTTATAATATAAGTCCAATACTAGTTACTTCAACAAAATAAATCCAATATTAATAGTATGTGTGTGCGTGTGTGCGAGTGTGAGTGTGTAAGAAAATTTGGAATAGATTTTATCAAAATAGAAACATTTTTGGGAAGACTTAGGGAATCAATTTGCAAACTCCTAGAAAAAGAACTCTCTGAAAAGTCTACCTAAATAGTGAAGGAAAGAACACATCGAGGTAGGTAATGAAATGAAAAGAGGAGGGGAAGCCGGAAGGCTAGAGAAAAGATAGGCTCTTCCGTCTGTTGTCAAAAGTCTTGTTGACTCAGTAGGGAGTGAAAGAGATTATCATAGCTTTGTGATTAAGGGTGATCATTTTTAGTTCGGTTTGTTTTCATTTAGAAAAATAACCAAAATTTTTTTTTGTTAGATTCTCAACCGAACTGAACCAAACCAAAAAACCAGTTCAAACTGATCGATTTTAGTTCGGCTTCGTTTGATTTATTTGGTAAAGAAATCGACAAAACCTATTTCTTTTTTATTAGTTTTTTATGAATTTTTATGGGCTCTTAAAAGCCTTTTAATTAATGTAAAAGGCCTATTCTTATTACCAAATTGTGATGACTTTTTGGTCTTTTAATTGAGCTTTTTATTCTTTGTGGTTGAGTTATATTCACAATAATGTAAGAATACCATATCGATCCACCAAGCTTTTCATAGTTTTGTCCTATGAACAAACACACTAGTACAATAATCAAAGAAACTATAGTCTTTTATAAATAACCACATTGATCCATCAAGCCAACTTAGTTTCATTATTTGTCAAAAGCCAATGCAAGAAGATGAAGGGATTGTATGCCATTGCCAGAACCAAATCAAACATCTTTTCCTTTTGCTTTGTTTCTCACTTACTATACTTTCCTTTTAAACTCAGGCTAGTATAAAGAGCAAAGCATAAGCAATTAGTTAAGAAGATAAAGAAAGATGAGATCTTCGGATACTATGACAACAAAACAAAAGTTCTAGAAAAAAGAAGAAGAAGAAAGAATAGCAATAACAACTATAATTTGGAATAATGAAAATGAAATAAAATAAGATTTCATCATATTAACACTTAACCTGCAATATTCATAATTATATTATTACCCTAATGATTTGTCATGTATTAATGACTACACACACTTAAAAAAAATAATCAAAGTTAGCACTTTTTTAAAAAAAATTAGTTCATTTATTAGATTTTAATTCATAATTTGACTGTAATGGAATATAAACAAGGAGTTACTTTGCTTATTGATAAATTACATACTATTGAATACAAAAGTATGACTTCACTCAGTTGTTGGCCTTTTCATTTATAAAATTAAACTAAAAATTAGCATGCATCCATTATTTTACATCTTTAAAATAAAAAGGCAAACAACAATCATTATTGGTTAATAGAACAATTAGAATTCATTACACTTCACCTAAACCCTTATAATATATACATCATACCTCTTAACTTATGTTAGTACACAACCTATATTTTCAGTAGAAAACCAACGCATTAGTGATATACAAGTATCTATAGCTATGTAAAATACAATAGAACTACACTTGTCATTGATCGTCATCTCCTAATCATTTGATAGATAATGTTGAAATAATGCAACTCAATAAATATTTATAGTGCTTTAGAATAAACAAATTATGCGGCATGTTCATAGGGAACCATTATTAGACAATAAATGGAAGTACAATAAATTAGGAACATGCTAGATACTACCAACTCACTTGGGTTGCTACCATGTTTATTCTCCTCTTACAAACTCAATTGTAAGGTCAATTTTGCAATGTAAACTTCAAAATTCTATGTCCAACATTAATTTCATTACTTTATTTTGTTAGAATCAGGATGAAAAGTTCCATGAATAAGCCTAAAATCACGGTACCATGTACATTTTTATTTTATAAATTCTGACATTTGAATTTTAAATGACCTTTAAAACAGAACAAAACTTGATTATTATAAGAAAGAAATATAGAACTTGGCAGGTGAATTCCCTAGGGGAAAAAGTAGAAGAAAGAGAAAAGCTATCGTTACCTATCCAAATATGTTGGCTGCGTTTGTTAAGGCTATATAGAGGGTTGGTTGTCGGTGGATAGATCAAGAGGATAAAGAAACAAAGACCAATGACGATGACAGATGATAGAAAGAACGAGAGACAAATAGAAAGCTTGGGGATGATTGTTTTTGTTTGATTTAGGGTTAGAAAAAAATAATATTTATAATTTTTTTTTGTTTCTAGTTGGTTTAGTGCTAGTTGAACCAATTCAGTTCGATCTGGTTCATTCAACTTCAAACTTTTGAAGAAACTGAATCCGACTAGAATTGTTTTTGAGTTTTCTAAATGATTAATTTAATCTTTTTCTTGGTTTAGTTTTTTTGGTTAACTTTTCTCATGTTTTCTTGGGTTTAATCAGTTTTGCAGGTTTTTTGCTCACCCATACTTGCAATTAATATTAGAATTTGCTTTTTACTAAGCCTTTTCTGATTGATCTTAAAAGTACGATCACAAAGGTTGCTTGAGCATTAAATGTCTAATGGAGGCTTTTGGCTCGCATTATCTGTGATCTTCCCTTATGATATCAATCAGATAACCTTAATCAAGTTGCAAATATTTATTAATCATGTCCTTTAACCTACTAGTACCCAATTTGTAACAGCCCTCACATACTTAATATATGATCATACAAGATAAACAATATACTACATAAGTAATGTGATTTTGTTTTTGTAAAACACAACCTTGGATGACTCATGCTCACCCAAACTTTATCCATAGTTGTTCATAACAGTTTAAAACCAACACGAATACATCTTGCAATACAATACTATCATTAGAAAAATGAACTTAAAAGAGTAAAACATCCAATATCATATATTAATAAAGAAAATAAGTATCCAACACTGACAACTTTAGCATAAACAAATAATAATTCATAATAGTTCAATTATTTTATTTATTACAAACTCTCATGAGTTCTATGAATATCATAAATTATGAAAATCCTACAGCTAAATAAAATCTACTAAGAAAGTTTTACAACTACACAAAATAAGCCATCTAGATTTGAGAAGCATATAATGAACTTGTCAAAAATAAAACAAAGTAAAAAGGATAATAGTTAAATTTCACATTATATCATTAACCATTGATGGTAACATAGCATTGTATCAACCCTAAATTTGGATTTTGAGTTAATTATAAAATTCTAAATTTTCTTTAGGCATTTCAAATGCCCTTTCTTGAAATATTCTAATCAGTCTACAATATTTAAAACCCCGAAACTCCTGACCAACACATATCATATAATCTTAGACCTGAATTTGATATTCTTACACCAATAATTAACTTTAAACAAAACAAGCTCTTCACTCCAAGATAAATATCTTGATTTTTAGTTAACTGTAAATCTATATAATCGTATAAACAATTCAAGTTCTAATAAGACAATCTTGCTCAAAATGTATACCAACACCTCTTTTATTTCCACTTACACGCTTATCTCATATTTGACAAATATCTCCATATTTATGGTTGATATCTTAACTTAATGATTAAGTCCCCATTCCTTATGACTGACCCGAAGTATTCGTTTAATCCCCATACATGTGGTTGGATCTCATACTTAAATACATTTTCTATATGTCTACTAAGAACCATAAACCTAGCCCTACTCATGTGGTAGGCTCCCTTGTTCAATAGTTTTTTAATATGTCCTTCAACGACCAATAAAACTAGCCCCACTAATATAACGGGCTTCCATAAACACATTTCATTTATACACGTTTTCAACACAAGTTCACAAACTAAGTTTTCCATTGTAGGGTTGGTTTTAACACAACTACACAAACACATGATAATTTTATAGTTCATCATTCCAAGCCCCACTCATGTAGCCATCATACACATAACACAATTTAAAGTACAAGATTTCATGTCTTTAATCATTTCATTACTTTGCATAAACATCTCCTTATCAGAGTACAACTTAGAAATTAATCATTAAGTTAATGTTGTAAACTAAGGAAGTTGAGGTGATGAGCATCTACCTATTCCTCTCATTGTTCTTGTCCCACTTGCCTAGGATTTTGCAATTGATGCCTCTCCTGCATCACCCAAGGTCTTACATCAAATTTACTCTTTAAATATCAAGAATGTACTTCTCAATATTCTTTTAACAATTTGAGTACTTTTTACTCATGAATACATGTTTTCTTACATTATCTCATACTGAACTTAAGGTTCCAACTCTTAACATTCCAATATAAACAATGCTATCATGTAAGCTTATTTCATGCATACACACATATTATGCTTTTCTTTTTCATATAACAATCACCTATCTTCTTTAAATAATCTAAAAGAATCAAAGAAAACAAAGAAAAAGCCAAAACACAAAATCAAGCCACCACAAAATAGTAGCCAATACAATCTAGTCGTTTCTCAAAACAGTTAGCCCATTTTGGCTTTTAAAAAATTTCCTCTTTCCTTTCTCTATAGCTGAACCTTCATCCTTAATTTTTTTTTATTTTCTTTTAAGATTAACTTAATCTCATGCAAATTTCATACTTAACACACTAAATGATGGATTCTTTAAGGACACACTCTTAATTACTACAAACTCCCCTTTTCCCATTAAACTCATGAGGATTAAATCCCTATCATCTTTAAGGGTTTTCTTTTCCAATATTTCACCAAATTATACTTATTTTATTCCATATTTATAAAATTTCAATAGGAAATCATAATTTCTTCCCCAAAATTTCTCAAAACCTTATAATTCAAGAAATTCAATCTTTCATCAAGATTTCATGCAAATAACTACATATAATTCATCAAAGATATTCACTTATTATTAAACATGCATAAATTTACAACAAAGAATACACACCAAGAACCCTTGTCTTGGCTAAACCTATATCTCTAGAGTGTGGGGTTGTTTCTTCAATAAATCAATATATTCTTCACAATCAAGCCTTATACTAACGAAATCTAGATATATTTTCATAATAAGCCTAATTTTTCCTTAAATTATCTTTAAGAAACCTAATTTCAAGATTTAGGGATTTTATCTTTTATTTAATTCTTTATTTTTTTCATCTTGTAATCCCTCTAACTCAAATTTTCTACAAACTAACACAACCAATTATGAGTATATTTGGCAGTGTGGTAGTGGTTGCTTTTCAAATAACTTTTCGTGCCGAAATGCATGCCAATGATGTTTTTTTATTTTTTAAAAATCATTTTTGACATCAGCACATCAAAACGATCCAAAACATACAAACCATATTAAATTTTAGCAAAAAAAAAAATTTGAATTTTTTGGGAACGCGGTTTGCACCGCGTTCCCAAACAGTTTCATAGAAACACTCTTTAATTTTCCAATTCCATATAAACCTTAGTTTCCAAATTTTAGGGGTTTACACTTTTCCTTACAATAATTTTCCCTAAATTGTCTTCAAGAACCCTAATTTCAAGATTTAAGGATTTCATCTTTTATTTAATTCTTTATGTTTCATCTTTTATTTAATTCTTTATGTTTTTCATCTTGTAATCTCTATAACTCAAGTTTTCTACAAACTAACACAACCAATTATGTCAAAATACCTTTCAAGTTTTCAATTCCATATAAACCCTAGTTTTTAAATTTTAGGGGTTTACACTTTTCCCTATAGTAATATAAAGATTGGGTGTTTAGAGTGCCTTACTAAATGGTTTCATATCAATTCAACCTTGATTGATCAATCCTTCTTCTCCTCCACAATCCCTCTGTTTCTTGCTTTTCTTGAACTCTTTATAGGTTTTCTCTCCTTTTTTATAAGTGTTTCTCGTATCTGGAAAAATACCCTACAACCTCACCTCTCTCTCCCTACAATGATACTCTGCAAGTTACAAGCTTTTTCTTTCACATAGAAAATAAGTTCAGGTTCTTACCTTTATTCCTTCTTCTTTTTTTATAACCGTATCCTCTCCCTTTTTAGTATAGGAGAAATGATTTTTTTGTTTTTTTAATCCTTAGACTTTCTATTTTCCAATTATGGTGCTTCCCTCCTAAATTGTTCCTAAAATTTAGCCCTCCTCCCTTCATACAATTTCAGTCCTTTTTTTTTCTTTTTATAAAAAGGTTAGGGATCTTACACATTTTATCTCATTTTTTATCTTTCTTATCATGATCTCATTATCTTTGTCCCTAAGATCTATGTCAGCCTCTAAGCTAGATTATTGGTA
>Ga0307515_10003510_pt1 | contig 32960 bp, 34 predicted proteins | sample 17_EM_MG_FD_194513 | JGI IMG/M metagenome (GOLD analysis project Ga0307515, IMG submission 194513) | Populus trichocarpa ectomycorrhiza microbial communities from riparian zone in the Pacific Northwest, United States - 17_EM | ecosystem: Host-associated > Plants > Roots > Unclassified | place... | reverse complement strand
ACTCCCCTCGCCATCCATGTGCGCCCGTGGGCACACACTCTCAAAGGGCGGGGGAGTCACGTGCTCGTGGTGTCCAGCGCCACCGACCACCAAGTCTAGCATCATCGGGCGAAACACCCTGGGGCTCCCGGAGGGACCGGGGGTTTTCCCATCATTGCCAAGGGTCTCGGGTTGACAATCACTGGGCGAAATGCGAAACGGCTCCAGCTCATCATTGCCATGGCACCATACTTGTAGACCTGGCTAGAGCAGGCGACCAGGGGGGGGTGGGGGTTAACTCATCATTACTGCGGCACCATACTTGCAGACCCAGCTAGAGAAGGCCATTACAGCCAGTCCCCAGCCGTTAGATACCCCTTGCGCACAGTGCGCAACATGCCCTCATACCCGAGACCCCCGACTAGGGAAGGCTATCACGCCAGTCCCGGATAATTATCCGACCTCCTGCGCACCCAGGGTGATCACACCCTCATACCCGGTAGGTGGGTGTAACCGGCCCGACCCGCAAGCCCGTGCTCTATACGTCACTCAACCATGGTTGAGGAGAGGTGAAATGAGTGGAGGTCCAAGGACCTCACTCGGGCATAACGGGGTACATGGGTGGAGGTCCATGGACACCACTGAGCGTCCAATGGCCTCCACCTGGGCAATACGCTGTCAAGGGCACAGTATGTCGTGCCCTCTCTTCAGCTGGATGTCTGTGGACCTCCAAGGAGGTCACTGGGGTAAGCGCGGAGAAAACAAGGAGGCCTCATGGGCCTCCAAGTAATTTCCAGAAAACCAGGCAGCAATGCTGGTGACCCCTGGTGAGTCCAGAGCGGCAGTGGTGGCCGGCTTATACTGGCATCTCTGCCCGAAGGCAGCCAAGGGAGTCACAGCAAGAGCGCCGCCGCTGACGCAAGGTGTCAGCGCGGAACTCGAGGAGGCCTCGTGGGCAACCAGGAAATTCCAGGAAAAATCCGACGAGCCCTCCGGTGACCCCTGGTGACCCCAGAGCGGACGTATCGGCTAAGGGGTCGTGCCTGCAGGCACCCAGGGGAGTTACCAGAGCGGCAACGCCGTCTGTGTTCTAATTCCCCAGGGGGTGGGGCGACGCTTTTTCAAGGCCACCCAGCCTGGGTACCACTATTCTACGGATCAGGGAGAGTCTCGGATATGGGGGAACACGACCCCCGCACCGGTTTCCTACCTGGTTGCTCACAAGCGCCCCGCCGCCGCAATGAGCTGGCGGCCACAGGGCAAAAACTACATACAGGAAAAATCTGCTAAAAGCAGTGGCTATACTATGTACCTAGACGAGAGCGCAACCAGCGTTAGCCAGCTCAGGCGCGGAGCCCGAGCCTGCAGACCACTCATCACCCCTCGCCGCGACGATCTCAGCTGGGGGCCAGAGCCCGAGGTCATCTGCAACCCCCAGCCACTTACCTTGACCACTCTCAGCCGCCCTGTTGAGGACGTTGCCCGCCTGGACACCAACATGGAGGTGGTGGTCGGGTCCAAGCTCTGCTTCTTACCACCTACACTATGCGATGCCACCCACCTCACCGCTTTTCCACTCCACCGCCTCCTGCAGTCTTGTAGCCGCGTGTATGTAGTTTAGACTTTGTATTTAAGCTCGGACTCGATGAGGCACGTCCCTCACTCGACGTCTCGATTATAGACGTTTGATATTGCGCCCCGCCTCGCTCGCTGTTAATCCCGACCCGCTCGCTCGCTCGCTCACCCCTTCGGACTTCGGACCTCAAGACCGGTGGTTCATTCCCCCGCCCTCGCGTGCTAACTCCCACCCTCAGCACCACCGGGCTAGCCAGCCGGACCGAACCCCCGCTTCAGTCAGCCCCTTCGGAGTCGTACCTAGTCAGAGCATTTACGCCGAGACAGATTGGGCGCCCGTCGTGCTTTTGGGCAGTTGCTTGGGAATTAGGTCCGACAAGCCCCTAAGTCATCGTCCCCACTTCCCTTTCCCTTTTCGGAGATCGTATTCCCGCCGGCGCGCGCGGACGAGAGGAGAACCGAATTCCGTCGGCGAACGGATAAGCCTCAAGACCTTTCCCCTTTCCATTCTCTCGGCTTCCGTCGCATTAATCTCTGTCGGAGATTAGCGGAATTACCGATTCCATCGCAATTATCACGTGGATCGTTGCTCTACATGCCGACGTTCATTCCTCTTTGTATTGATAGTATAGTCTTGATGTGAGAATAAAAGAATTGAGCATATGTGTCATTCTGAATTGGGGAGCAAGAGGAGTGTCACGTACCATTCATAGTCTGTCACCCATTTCGTGCACTTGTCTTGAAACATGGTGAGGACTTCTTCCTCTGTCAAATTGAACGATATGGCTCGTTGAGGAATTGAAACCAGGTCCATCAGGTGTTTGTAGTATACAGCCGGAAGAATGCCATCCAGTGCATAGGGAGCGATGTGCAGGAGCCAAAAGCTCCAACCCTCAGCGAGGTACGTATGTGCTAGCATTGAAATGTCAGGAAGCTGGCAAATGAACGACGCTGGTATTAGTTCCATCGACTTGACAATTTGTTGCCTGATCTGTTTCCAATTGTCAGTTGAGATTCAAAATCAGTCTCGAGTAGTATTGATGTTCTTGAATGTACTGGTCCACCACGCTATGAGGTTGGGACAGGCATTCAAGAAGATTAGGTGCATTAAATCGTGCGGAAACGAGTGTTTGAAGTTGATACCAGGTAGGCCCCAAAGCACACTCATGAGATTGAGCCCTGTGTGTGTCCACTCCGCCTCTGCTCTGGCCAATGTCTCCGACTCAACAATCTTGGTGGCTAGGTTGTAGAATGATTGGTGTGTATGAGGATTATTCAGGAGCTCTTCGATCTTGTGCCGTTCTCGATGGTTGCTGTCTGTATGTACAGGATAGTGAATTGTACTTTGATCGTTGGTGCAATCTTGTTTTCCTGTTACATAACAAGCCCTACAAGGGGACTTCCCTATGTGGCCTTTCATATCCATTATGTGTGCGATCGCTGGCATGTCCCCAATGATGATAATGAGAAATGCGTGTAATTTGAAGAATCGTTGGCTAAGGCAATCGTATGTACGAACACCATTGGCAAGGTCGATGAGTTCTCGGTGTAGCCAGTAGAGAAACGGCCCAATGTGCTTTGGTGATCCAGGCCCAGGAATCATTCCAAGTGGAAGGACATGTTTTCGATGAGTTCATATGGTTGGATCGAGGTTGTAGTTGATGAGAATGAGTGCCCAGGTATTGTACTTGTTCTTTTTAACAGATTTTCCGAGCATTTCATAGAAGGTGAAGCCATTGATTGTGAGCCCCAGTGTGACGTCTCGTTCATCCTCAAAGTAGAAGTGCTGCAAGGTATCGAATCCCTCTTCATTTTGAGACGGGATGGTGACCTGTTCTTGACAGAGATGGCAATAGTGCTGTCTGTTGAAAACATCCTTGAGCTGGTTACCCAGAGGGACGTCTGGGCGTGAAGACGATTGCGAATGTGCATCATTGGGGTGTGGAGGAGATCGTGAGTGTGCGTCGTTGAGTTCTTGATAGGTATTTTTGGTAGTTTCATGTTGCTGGTCAGGCTCGTGTTCCGCTGTGGAAAGTCATTTTTCTGTACAGTCAAACGCAAAACTACATATGCTCTGGTTCTTCTGTCCTTTCAGGCTGCTCATCTTCTGATCCGTGGTGATAATTAGCGCAATAGCGCATCGCTTTCACCATGTTGGGGTTGGCATACATGGCCTGGAGGCATGGGGTGAGGGGTATTGGTTGAAATATCTTGTACGGTATACCCTTTCGATTTCTCCAAGCATGTTTGCAGAATGGACACTGGTCCCTTGCTGCAAAGGGGCCATCAAATGTGCAACACAAATTTTTGCACATGTGGATGGTGTTCATCTTGAGTTCAGAGAGTTCCTTCACAAGTCTCTCTGTCTTGAATAGTGCGATAATATCACCTTTTTCTCCTCTTTTCCTCTTAATTCCGATGATCTCCGCTCCCTCCAGTCGCTCCGACACCTTCGCTCCAATCCCACTCCTCTCCCGCTTCCCTTCTGCTTCCCTCATCCCCTCCCCCGCTTCCCGTGACTCGTGCTTTGTATTATGGACTCTTTCTGGTGCTCTCCGATTTGTATCATGTATTTCCCTTGTGTTTGTATCACTCTCCGCTCGCTACTAGACTTGCTCCGATAGTGTAGGCCCTCCGCCCTGCGTGCTCCACTATTCCCTCCTCGCTTCCACTCCCATTCCACCGCGTTCGCATAGCCTCCACCTCACTGCCCGTGTGTAGTTCCCACTTCCACATTACCCCTGCCTCTGCTTCTTACCACTTTTTTTTTTTTTTTTTTGTGGGTCAGGGAGGCGGCTCTGCCGCCAAAACCAAGAAAAGTCAGACAGGGGAGATGGTCTCCCGGCCCCATCATCTGACAGTTCCATGGAGTGGCACCCCATCATCCAGCACCGCCTATTCTCTAGAATTCTCCCTACCATCACCCGCAGGAATCTGGTTTAAGACCCCATTACCTGTTGGAGGTACCAATACAGCTCTGCTCACGCCAGTGCTAAGGGGTGAGATGGTCTCCCAGCACCCAAAAGCAACCAGCTGAGACTCCAAAGCTTCAGAGGCCGGGAGTGTGGGGGTCGCCAAAGGCCAGAGCAGCCATGGAATACCCACTAAACCTGCAGGGGGCCTCCTGTCCGACATTGGTGATGATGACCCCTGTCTGCGGCTGACAGGGCGTGCCATACCGGACCGCCCAGAAGTAGTTTAACGTCCCTCCCTGTGTCCCCACCGTCTGCCCCTAGTGAGCTCAGGCGGAGACCGCTATCCCCCACCTTACAGCAGGAGTGGAACCCACTCCCAGAGGGTGGGGGAAGGGTTATGGGGATGACGTGGCTGTGGGATATGGTCGACATAAAGTCGTCGGGGTACAAAGGCTTGTATTTCTACAATTAAGCGAGTCCACAGAATGCTACAGGCCTACACGGAGACAACGTCGTCGATCCAGACTTTACACTAAAAGCGCAAACCTATACTGTCGCAAACCCTACATGATCATAGCCATTTCAAAAACTGGGGCAGCCCCAAAAACCCTCAGCCAGCTACACACTACCCCAGATACAACTTAAGCGCGCAATCGGGATCTTCCCCTGAGCACACCGATGGCAGATTATTTTGTCCTCTCTGGCCGGCGGCAACTTACTAGGCTGCCACCGCCACGGCCCACACACGAGGTTCCCACCCTGGCACTTCCCATTCCAAGGCAGGCCGGTTTGAATTGCCTATTGGCGAGCCTAAGCGATTGGTCAGATTGCACGCTCTAGCCGGTTCTAGGCCCAGATCCCCATCCTACCTCAGTTACCGTCTCACCGCAACAGACCATCCTGTCCGCCGGCCAGGGTCACAGGCCCGACGCCATGGAGGAACTCCTGGCTTCTCCACAGACTCCCCGGGGGTCACAGGGTGCCAGGGGGTCGGACATGCACACTGGGGCAGGGAACCCGATGCACCCGTCGACAGGCTATGTGCTCAGGTGGAGTAGCTATGACTAACATCCTGCGTCGGGGCGACCAAGTCGTTGCCCGACTCACCACCCCGCCTCTTACAATGGTTACAGGCCTACAGCCTACAAACGAGAAACTCCTAAAAGGAATAAAAGCACTCGAAATCCCTCCAAGAATAAAAGACCACATGAGAACAATGCTTACAGGCAAGATTAAATGCAGAGCATTCTGGGCCAAAATCCCAGGCCATAATGAAAAGGCATTCTGCCCTTTCTGCAAAAAAAGGAGAAACACTGAAATAGTAGAAACCGAGCAACACCTATGGTTAGAATGCGAAAACAGTGGTCAGGCTCAGGCATGGAACACAACCTGAGAACTATGGCATAAATCAACAACCAGGGACTGGCCCGATACTAATCTCAGGCTAATTAGAGGAACAGCAGCCCTCACCTTCGACCACGACATGAATAAAGACTCCGAAAGACTGCGAATACTGATCTCGATGACGGTGTGGGCCATATGGAAATCAAAAATAAAGATCTCTATTCAAAATCAGGACGTAACTCCTAACGAGACTACACAGATACTAAAAGGACTATTGACAGATCTATTAACAAAGAGCTGGAACGCGACGCACTTCATGGAGGAAGACAGAAAACTAAAGAAGCAAAAGAAACTACGAAAGCTCTGGGCGGAAAAAAAACTGACCAAGTTTGACCCATTAGCGGGTCCACAAATCAACTTCACATAAAGGGATGCAGCCGGAACACCGGCGAAGGGGGGTTTTAGGGGGTAGGACACAGGGCACTCCCGTCCAAAGGCCCTAGGCCAATTTGGCGAGCCCTGATGGAGTCCTCCACATCCGTGTTCAGGCGCGATGGTGCATGACACATTCCCTCCCTTTCCCACCAAATAAAATAAAATAAAATAAAATAAAATAATTACGGCTCGAATATCCCACTGCGGGGCGCAAAGGAGGTTCATGACAACCACCCGCTAAACAATGCGTCAGGTGCATGAAGAATACAGGTGCGCCGTTCCTGGGCGCGTCATCATAAAATTTGTTCCCGTACCTGTTGAAATCGGTCGTTTGTCCGGGGCCCGATGATTCACACCACCTCCCTTGACTTTCTCTTTCCTCGCTAGATCGAGGAGAAGAGGCAAATACCAGTCAAGTTCCCTCAGTGTATGAATTGAAGCTCGTTTGACCACCAATTGCGATCGAGTGATGAGATCGGCCAATTGGAGAGTTGAGATACGCTGCTGGCCAATCTTTCGAGAGCTGTAGATAGCTCATCCGCTGTTCTCACCCATGAATCCACTCCAAATAATACTAGGAGTCCTGCGCAATATTAATATTCTCAAGCGCTCGGGTGGCATCCTTCCTGACCTGAGGCCCAGACTCACATGCTTGAAATCACTCTTGACCTCCATCTCGCCCGAAGAACGCGACTTGGTTGTTAACTCGCTCCTACATTCTGCAGTATACGCGCGTAGAACGCCTTTGCAAGATGAATTCGCGTACAAGTGCGACAACTGGTTTTTCGCCCTATTGCAGTTCGCGCCAGTATATCCACAGGTGCGGATAAGGCGAAAAAAAGACCAAATCCACCACATGATGGTATTCATCTCGTCACGATCCTTCTCAAAGGGCAAGGAATATCGGACACCGTGAACTGGGCGTCTGAACTGGTGAGCATGGTGAGCAGCAACGCCAGGCTTACTATCCGACGGGTGGCGTGCTGATTATTGATAATTTTGCTCATAACTCGAGGGCAGCGACCATCATCTGCTTTGCGTCCACTACCACACTGCAAGATCGCACGACCACTTCGACGAACATTCGCAACGTAGTGTCCTCTGTCTTTCGTACCACGCTGTCAGCACTCTGTGTCTTGCACCCACTGCAATACCCTGTTCACCACCCCCGCGGTTGTCATTCCTCTCACCCACAACTCCATCTTCGTCCCTTGAGCGTCGAAAAGCACCTGCTCTCGGACTCGTCTCACCGTCCTCTCCACTCTCAGCACAGGCTCCGCGTATATACTCCTTTGCCGCCTGGTGCATAAAGAAGTCGTCAGTGTCGTTCGCGGTAGACAGCACCCTGCACTGCAACCAGCCGTCGTTCCGTGAGAGAGATTGTGATACACCCCATTCGCCCTCAGCCGTGGCGAACGTCAAGGTATCGTGGTCGCCGCCGATGTCCGTGTCCCACCAGAGTGATACCATTGGACACAAAAGAGACGGGCAAGGGGCGATGTGTCGTCTCATCACGTACTCAATACGCTCTCTTATGGATCATACGAGTACTATTTTTCAGTGTAGAGTACAGTACCTGGACTTCGAGCAATCGACAAATACCTCAAACTCCGCATCCTCGAAATCCCCTAGGCGCTCGCACGCTTACCTTCGTACGTCTCTATTTTACATTACCTAGAATCCCCCGCTCACTGCACCTGCATACCCGCGCGGTACTCCACTCACGTACGGAATAGACCAGCCCCTCAATGGGCAGCCATGACTTCTGGGTCAATTGGAACCTCTTCTATTAACATCAGCCCTGTTAGGGAGTATTCAGAAAAGAGGACGAGTGACCTTACTGTTGTCCAATGGTTTCTATAGTGTAAAATCTCTGAAACGACCGGACACAAAGGGGCTCCTTTGGACTGGACAGCTAGATCTTGAATATGGATTGTCCTTAGTTCGACTACTACCCCTCCCGGCGTTTGAGCCATATTACGTGGGACGAACTCGTTAATTCGAACGTACAGAGCATGCGTGAGCCACTGATTCGTCCCTACCTAATCCTATCGATCGTGAATCCATCTCGACTGGTGGAGCCCCACGGTTCCAGACCAGCCGCGTGCCTGCTTCGCGAACAAGGGCACGGCAGTCGGGCCAAAAGAGAATGCAGATCTGATTCGCCCCACGAAAGCTTCTCGAGGGGGCACATAAATGGTCCCGTCCAGTTTGCGTTTACGGGAAGGGCGGTCTGAGAAGGCTCTCCTGTCTTCCAGGCCACCCACGCGCTTTCCGTGCGGCGAGCGATTTAGCATTCTCTGACCCCTGCCATCTCCCAGTGCGCTTGAATCGATACTCATTAAATCACGGAAACCTACTCAGACCCATATCCATCACTCTCCATGGATTCTGACTTCGATTGGTTTGACTTCAATTGGTCTAGAATCAAAAAGACACCCTCTCTCTTCCACCAGCTGCCCTGTCACATAATCCGTCTGTCGCCCTGTCACAAAGCCCATCTTGTCCCTGTAGAAATATTATCCGAGATCTTTCTGTACACGGTCCAAGACGATCCGCACTCTCAAACGAATTTGATGCTTGTCTGCCGACACTGGCGCAATATTATGCTTTCCACTCCGGGCATCCACTCTCAATTGAGGATCTACGGTTGGACAGAGAAGAAAGCTGTCGAGAGGTTTGGGAGGAGATGGCTCCTTGATGTGATTGTTGATATACAACATTTGGAGACTAATTATTTTGGAGACATTGTACCAGGTGTTGATCCTGTCGAATCTCATGCATGCATTATGGTTGCAGCTGAGGCAGCATCCAGATGGCGGTCGCTTGCACTTTTTTCGTTCCCACCTCCTGGAGGATACAAGGATTTGCAAATTATGCATCCTTTGCAGCACCTTGAGTCCTTCAAACTCGCCGCAAGTTGCGACCTTGGCAACTTCCTGGAGCCACTTCTCACCGCAATAACCACAACTATCACCTCACGCTTTGCTGTAATGGAGGTCCTTCACCCTGATGCTGCACTCCACCTTGTGCAACCTGCTCACTTCCAATTGTTCTCATGCCTCACAACCCTCAGACTTATTTGTGGCAGGATGCAGAATCCTGTCGATATCCTCCCATCCCTGAACAAGCTGGAGACCTTTGAGGCCCATCATCTTCGCCTCCCAATTTATTCACCAGGAGTTGATCTTCACCTAACCCAGATCATCCGTGTCTTGCATCTGAAGTCTGTTTCTATCCAATGGATGGAAGGCCGGATTTTTCCTGCCCTCGACGAATGCTCTATCATATTCCCACACCACTCTGATGCTCTACAGTCTGTGTATATGCCATCCTGTTCGATTCTGAAATATCACTCCAATAACCTTCGCACCCTTGAACATTTTCGTCATCCCCCACTGGCTAGATTGGAGGTAAAATGTGGCCAATGGAGAAGGTGGAGAGGGAATCTGCAGCTCGCCATTCTGCATCCCATTTTTGCTGTTCAGAGTCTGACTTGCCTGCACCTGGAAATCAAATGCAGTGAGCGGCTGTTGTCTTATATGCTGGGACTTTCCCCATCCTTGGAAGAGCTATGGATGGGACTTTCGAACCCCCATGCACTGAGCAGTGCGTTCTTCCTGGCATTTGCTGCTGGAGGGCGCAATACAAGTGTAGGGCCGTCAATCCGGGCCATTGTACCACTCTGTAGGCAACTGAGGAAGCTTCATCTGCACTACAAACGATGGTCAAGAGGCGCGGAAAGAAATGGACTCATCCCGGCCTTTGGTGCTATTGTGGCATCACACCGGGCCAAGGAACAAGCCTTCTCATTTCGATTAAGCTTTGGTGAAGGGTCAGAATTGCAGGAATGGAACGTCCATGAACCAGTGGAGAGATTTGATGTTGAACCACAAGGAGACAGAACCTTCATTGGGGTTTCAAGCCCACATGGCATAGTTCCATTATCCAGGGCTTCAGTGGGTTATGATGGTGATGACCCCATTACAGGGTCGGAATACCCTCCACTTCCTAGGGAGTCGGAATACATTGCATCTTCTGAATGGTTGCGGCTTCCCATTGATTATTTCTTTTCTTTCCATAGCCTCATAGAAGTGAGGATGAGCTACCTAACGCTGGAAATGCAGTCAAACACACAATCTTCACCAGATGCACCCCTTTTCCATACACTCAAGTTTCTTACTGTTTTCACCTCTCAACTGTCACCCTTGGCCAGTCAAACCTTCCATAGGCTTGAGAGATACCAGGAGGAATATGCTGATGATGTGGACGAACCAAGACAGGACCAGTTGACAGAAATGCCTGTCTGCACTAGATTGGTTACGTCGCTCTCCAGACTTGCTACTTTGAAACTTCCACAGGTCCGTGCATTGGAAGTACTTGTTGCTCGTGAGGAGGAACCCGATTACCTCTGGGAAAAGTACGTCGCAGTCAACACACAGCTATCAGGATTGAAGCTCCTGAACTTAACCATGGCCGAGGCCGGTGCAACCTCACATTTCAATGATATCCCAAAGATCCTTAGATCGTTACCAGCTCTGGAAACCTTGGTTCTCTACTACGAGCATCTAGTTGAACCATATGTCACCTCCTTTGAGGCGTTTATCCCAATGAATGCACAGGGTACTTCTGAACCGATCTGGGAGGGCCAGATACCCGAAGTACTTTGCCCCAGGTTGGAGAGTCTGCGGATCGAAGGTATTAGTCCCACTGTCCAACCAGAGCTGATGCCAGTTCTCAAAAACATCGTCACTCTGCGTGCTATTACTGGGCCTCCTTTGAAGAGTTTCACCTTTTATACTTGGTTTCCCGCCCAAAAGTGGGAGCTGATTGGGAGAGATGGGAGTTTTATGATGGAAGAGGGTGTTCCAGGCGAGGGTTTTAAACTTGACATTTGACATGAGTAGTTCCGGCCTAATTACTGCAATGATCACGCTTAGAACGACGTCAGAAGTATGTACATTGGAATGTTTTTACATGTTTATGCAAGTCTCTATTCCTAAGGACGAAACTGGTTTAAATAATCAATATGAATAATTCACCCACATGTCTTCATTCTAATTTCTCTGCGCCTGACTCATGCGTGTGCAGCACCGCTCCTCAGGAAGGTGCATTACGCCCGAGCCCTTGAGAATAACCAACGAACCACATGATGGAACAGCCCGTCGAAGGTAAGGATTGAGTTGGGTGAAATAACTCACGGGCCAGAACAACGGATATGGAATGATTGCTGATATTTAGCGCACTGCCACATCGATTGAAATCATGTAATTTGATATATTCCTGTTTCACTACGACGCGTAGTGATCACGCTAGGCCACACCTCAGCCGATCTTGGTCTCTGCCTGACATCTTGCCCGATCCCTGCTCGACACCCTGCTCGAACCCAGAAGAACCCGGTACGCGACGTGCCCCCGCTTAGCCAGAATCCGAGCGTGACAGGATGAGCCAACTACAACCCTCGAAGATTGGCCAACAATGGATCTCAACCTTCAACCTGGCCGATCTCAATACTCCATCGCACATGGTGGTCAAACGAGCTTCACTTCATACATCGAGGCAACTACGAAATCTTTGACTGGTATTTGTCTCCAACTCTCTTCGATTTAGCGAGGAAAGGTACGTTCGTGAAAGTAAAGGGAGGCAGTGTGGATCATCGGGCTGTTCGATGGTCTTTGGCACCTGGACAAATAACAGGAACGATTTTTATAATGACCCACCCAGGAACGGCGCACACAGTATTCCATCCGCCGCTTCTTCACAAGTTGTTTAGCGGATGGTTGTCACGAGAGTCCTTTGCGCCCCGTAGTACTCGCGCGAGCTGCAGCGAGGCCAACAGCCAGTCGCCGCACTTGTACACAAGCCGTGACCGTGAGGGTCCTCTATTGGGGTGTGGCACGGTAGTAACGACGGCGCGCTGTCCGGTTTTGAGAGAAGGTGGATCGGAGCAACACGAGACCGACTTCGGAGTCGGTAAACTGATCTAGCGAGATGGCAGGGTTCAGAGAGTGCCAGGCTGGGCTCCCCATAAACACAGACTGGACGGACGAAGTATGTGCCTCTTCGAGGAGTTTTGGTAGGCGAATCAGGTCTCCATTCCCTCTGCGCTGACTTGTTCGCAAAGCAGACCGAGGCGGGCAGCAGACGGATGACACGTTGCACCCTCAGACTGGTCGGCCAGTTGCAATGAATTCACGATAGATAAGAATAGGTAGGAACGAGTGAGCGGCTCACACGTCCTCAGTACGCAGCTTCGTTCCCCGTATGGCTCAGGCGTAGAGTAGTAGTCGAACTAGCTTTAGTTCATACATTGACCTATTTAAGGCGTACTTCTGGTTGTCTAGCCTAACGAAGCGTCTTTGCGTCCGTTTTCAGACAAAATAAATTAGGTTTCACACCATAGAAAAATGTGGACACCAGTAAGGTATTTCGTCCTCTTTTCTGAATGTCCCCCCAACAGGACTGACGCTAATAGGAGAGGTTTCAATTGACCCAGAAGTCATGGCTGCTGTTGAGCGGGGGTCTGTTGCGTGCATGAGTGAAGCACCGCGCGGGTCTGCGAGTGCATTAAGCGAGGGATAGCAAGCGATTCAAATCAATGTCGAGAGAGACGTATGAGGGTAAGCATGCGAGCGCCCACAGGATTTTGAGGATGAGGAGCCTGGTTATTTGTCGGTTGCTCGAGGTCCAGGTACTCTACACTAAGAATTAGTACTAGGATAATCCATTGGTAAGCGTATTGAGCGCGTAATGAGACGACGCACCGTTTCCTTGCCCATCTCTTCTGCGGCCAGTGGTAGTACCCTAAAGAGGTCGGTGGTGACGCCGGAATCTTGACGGTCGCCACAACCCGAGGACGAATGTGGGTGTATCACGATCTCTCTCGCGGAACGATGGCCGGAATCTACTCCAGTACAGGACATTGACTACAGCGAAGGGCATTGTCGACTTCTTTCATGCGCCAGGTGGCAAAGGCGTATATACGCAGGGCCTGCGCTGGGCTTCGGGAGGAAGGTCGAGTCCGAGTGGTCATTCGACGGACGAGCAATGGAGATGGGGGTGAGAGTAGTAACATCCGCGGAGGCCGTAAACAGGGTATGGAAGTGGGGATCTCTGGCAAGAGACGGAGTACTGCCAGCGTGGTACAAAAGACAGAGGGTGTTTCGTTATCTAAGTTGCTAATCCTTGTCGAGGCGGGCGTGCGACCTTGCAGAATGGTTGTCAAAGGAAAGCAGAAGATAGCAGCCACCCTTTAGCTGTAGTAAGATCATCAACGATCAGCATGTCATCGCTCGGATAGTGAGCCTAGCGCCGTTGCTCACTTTGGCGGCCCCATTGGTTCACGGAGTCCGATCCCACCGCCGCATGAAAGGGTCTATGACAAGGTGAATATCATCACGCGGTGGAGTAAGCTTCTTTTTGCATTATCCGCGCTTGTGGATAGTACTTGCGCGGGCTGCAGCAACGCCAACAGCCAGTTACCGCACTTGTACGCGAATGCATCTTGCAAAGTCGCCCTTACACGTGTTTACAGCAGAATATGGGAGCGAGTTGACCAGTGAGTTGCGTTCGTTCGGTGAGATGGAGATCAACGCCAGAATGTTTTTCCGGCGTCCGCGTGTCTTCGTCCTTAGCCTCTGAGGTAGGTCTGGGTCTCAGGAAAGACCAGAAGATAGCAGCGGCTCTCGAGCTGTGAGCACAATTACCAATGATCAGCCCGCCATCCCTCTGATAGTAATGTTGCTCACTTCACTGGTAAAACGAGTTCGGAGGCCCAGTTCACGGCGTTCGATCCCACCCCCGTTCGAGAAGCTCCCTGACAAGGTGAATGCCACCACGCGGCGGAGTATTTTTTTTTTCGTCTTATCCGCACATGTGGGAAGTACTCGCACGCGCTGCAGCAAGACCAACAGCCGGTCGTCGACTTGTACGTAAATGCATCTTGTGAAACGTTCTACGCGTATTTATTGTAGAATATAGGGGCGAGTCGACGAGTGAGTCGAGTGAGTCGGGCGAGATGGAGGTCAAGAGCGGAAGACGGTGGCGGACCTCTTGGATGCGAGGGTGTCCGCCCTCAGCGCTGCGTCGAAGAAGAAAGCCACTTTTATGGCCGCGAACCGCACCGCGGAGTGGTTTAAACTAACAAGGAGCTTGATGAGAGAGGGAGCCGGGCCTCCGTATCGGTGGAAGGTTTGCACCGCCCTTCGGAGGCTGTGGCACACACGGACTTACGTGGTATGGCGTCAGTGGCTAGGGATTATTTCTGGGAGCTACACACACCAGAGCCCCTGCCTGTGCCCCGAGAGCTCTCCCAGCGAGCGCTGCTCCAGGAAATGCGTATGACGTACGGTGACCGTATGGCTCCCCCCGAGGTGATTGAAGGGGAGTTCTCCATGGGAGAGGTTCTCGCACTGAAAAAGAAGATACCCAACACGGCGCCAGGGCCTGACGGAATACCGTATAGTTTTTGGAAGAAACTGATTTCGCTGCTGGACTCCCTGCAGAGCAGCAAGGCCCCCCCCCCGACATTTTGGACGGTCTTCTTGGAGCTTACCCGTGACTTGCGATCTCAGGGTACCACCAGGCTGGGCTTCAAAGATGCCAACGTGAGCCTTTTCTTCAAGAAAGGGGACCCTACCCTAGTTTCAAATTACCGCCCTATATCGTCCATGAACACGGACTGTAAGATGTACACCAATCTTATCAACGTGTGACTATCGCCTTGGGCTGTCGCTAAGTTGCACGAGGATCAGAAGGGTTTCGTGCCTGGGAGGTTGATCGATGAGGGACCACACCCGGTTGGCAGCAGAGGTGGCGCATCTCAGCGACGCTAGTGGTACAGCAGGCTACATAGTCAGCCTGGATCAGGCTAAGGCTTACGATAGGGTGGATCAGGTGTGGCTCCTGCGGGTGATGCGTGCCCTAGGTTTGCCTGGTGATCTGATTTCTATGATCGGTGACGTGATGTCAGGTTGTAGGTCCCGGGTCCGCATTAACAGTGGGTATAGCGGGAATTTCACTCTCCACAGAGGAGTAAGACAAGGGGATCCACTCTCCTGCCTTCTGTTTAATTTCTCGATAGAACCTCTGGCAATGAGGTTGCGGAGCACTGTGACCAGTATCTCGGTCTATGGTCTGCCTCCGGTAAAGGTTATGTTGTATGCCGATGACGTCAACCTGTTCCTGTCTATGGGGGATTCGCTAGAAGACATCAACACGTGCCTGCGAGACACGTCTTACGCAATAGGCTCCAAGTTCAATCTTGAGAAAACGGATGTTAAGCCGGTGGGACCACCGGAGTTCAGACAGAGATGCTTTGAGGAGCAGAGCATGCTGGGCTCCACCCTGCCAGGTGCATATGTACTCCCCCCTGGCGGCCCCTTGCAGGTACTGGGGGTGTGGATTGACAGCGTTGACTTTGCCACCCACAGGTGGGCTCAAATAGAAGGGCACGTCAGACGGATTATTCGTCAATGGTGTTCCATAGGCGCATCTGTGTTAAACTGTACCGCCCTCGCTAAAGCCCTGATGCTCTCCAGATGTCACTTCCTGATGGATGGTAATGGCATACCAGGACGGTACCTGGGCAGATTGAGTAATAGAATCCAAAGGTTTGTCAGAGGAGGATTCTCCGACATGGCCTATAGAACCCTGGAGGTACCCCTGATGGAAGGGGGGTTGAACTGCCCATCCCTCCGGAGTAGGAAGAAGGCGAGTGACTTGAAGTTCCTTAGTGATCTTATTTCAGGTCCTCAACGTGTGCCTTGGAAACAGTGGACGTGGCAGGATATACAACTTGTGTCGTTTTCCAGCGCGTCCACGGATCTCACAGGGCTGAACCCTTTCGCACAGAGAGCCCACGTCAAGCTGGCTCTACTGCAGGATAGGGTGCGGCAAGCCTTCCTGACTGCACAGCAGGTGGGGTTGGACCTGGCTTGCATGGTTCCTTCTCTTGCTGCTAGGGAACGCGCCCCTGCAATTTTCCATCCAGCGGTTCCGAAGAACGCCATCTTGAAGAAGGTGTCAATCCTTAAGGCACTTGGGGTGAGGACCATGAAGGATGTTTTCCTGCCTCCGGGGGTGGCGACCCTCAACCGGGAGGGGGGCCAGATGATAGGCATTATTCGGAGAAAGGTGTCGGAGACGTCCTGGTCCCCTCTTCGCGAACATTACACTCACCCCCCTGGCGATTCGGTGGTCATCTGGCCGGCCATGACAAATACTCTTGGCTGTGTCTGGGCGTTCACAGATAACTCTCTGCTGACCACTGCGGTGCAGATCAGGGCGGCTGCAAAAAAGTGTGCCCCTACTCAGAGACTGAAGACTGCAACCCGCCGTAGTGCCCGGGTCGGGGGGCATTTGAGCCCCAGGCAAGCCCCCCCCCCCCTCCCTCCAGTGGAAGCTGCACCTCGCACTGGGAGTCGGTCATTAGTATGGCCTTACGAGCTGCAGGTCACTAGTGCTGTCCGAGATGGCAGTGCTATCGTCTTCCAGCAAGACATTCACATCTGGACGGACGGCTCCGCATTTAATAATGGCCTGGAATCATGTTCCGCTGGTGCTGCATGGGTAACGAACCTCTCCTTCCATGATGAGGTGTCCCTTTTGGGTATCTCGCTCTCGAACAACGTGGCGGAGGTTGCAGCAATAGTCCTGTGTCTTTTGGCATGGCGGGACGCTCACTTGGTTGTGCACACGGACTCCTCCTTCGTGTTGGGCCTGGTGAAGGGAGGCCTTCTTGCGATGGAGAGGGACGGCTGGGGAGACTCATTCAGACACTTGTCTATGGGTGCCCCTACGGAGCTGCTGCGGTATGCGCTGTACCTCCTTCGAGACAGATCAGGGCGGATAGAGTTTATTAAGGCCAAAGCTCACGCCAACGATGAGTTTAACAATCTGGCGGACTTTTATGCTAATCAGGGCCGGCTCTTTGGCAGGAATATGGACTTGAGCCGCTTGAAAGCGCCAGCCGCTTGGGTGGACTCGGCCCCAGTCTTAGCCCACCAACCTCTGGACTTTCTTACTAAGCTGGTGGTCAGGCATTCTGTGCCACCTCCTACCAATACTCTCCGGTTCACTCGTTTCTCTGACCGGTGGGTGGTAGCCATGGGGGGGCTGTTCGGGGTGGTCCTGGACCCAGGACTATATGTCTCCAACGTTTGGAAGATCAACATCCCTTTCCAGCTTAGGGAGGTGTTGTGGCGAGAGATTAATGGCAATCAAGTTTTGGGGTCCAGTTATCATGGAAAGTCGGATCTCGGGCAGAAGTGCCACTGCGGTTCCACTATGTCTCTGGACCATATCCTCTTAGGGTGTTACAGGTATGACTTATCTCTGTTGCAGGTGGTCCTGCGGCATCATTTGGCGAAGGTGTCCCCCTCCGTGTTTTGTCGCTCTCTGCGGCCGGATGAATGGCATCCCTCGCCCTGGTACCCACTGCTGGCGCTGAGGTGCGTGGAGCAGAACGCTGCCCGCCCCACGAAAACACTCAAGAATCCAGGGAAGGCCCTCTCCTCGTCCAGACCACAGAGGGAGTGGCTCATCGGGACATACTTCTGGAACTTATGGCGCTGGCGTATGAAGGAGATTCATGACACCTCCTTCCGGTTTATCCCACACCTCCTGGTGGATGTCCTTGGGGACGTGTTGGGCGCCCCACCCCCTGATCCCACCCCCAAGAGGCAAGCAGCCTCCGGCGGACCCAGCACTGCTGCTAAACATGCTAGTCTGAGCTCGCCACCCTTGGTTGAACCCGGGGCGAATAGTTCTAGTTGTGCTGGGAGATCGGCCTGGGTCCCGCCTGTGCCAGCTGCCTTGGGCCTATCCTCTAGAGGGCAGGTGATACTGAAAGGGTTAGTAGGTCCCACGGTCAAGGTCGCAGCCTGCCCAGGTTCTAGGAGGGCTGCGATCTTACAGGTACTTACAGAAGGTGCATTTGATTGAGGTGGCTCTCTTTTAGGCCAGACAAGACACGAGTACTCTAGTCCTGACAACTCTTCCGATTCCCTCTGGGAGCGGGTCCCACTCCCTGCTGTAAGGAGTCGGATAGTGGCCCCTCTAGCTCGCCCTGGTGGGTTGGCGACAGGGGCCCAGAGGGGACTTAAAACCCTTTGAGGGCGGTCCGGTACAGCGTCCCTGTCCATCCGAGGGCAGGGGCCACCTTGCCAATGTCGGACAGGAGGCCCCCCGCAGGTTTAGTGGGTATTCCTCGGCACTACACCATTGGCGACCCCCACACTCCCGGCCTCTGAGCTCACGCTGCGTGGTGAGCGTATTGGTGTCTCCAACAGACAACGGGGTCTTAAACCAGATTCCTGTGGGTGACGGTAGGGAGAGCTCTAGAGAGCAGGTCGTGCCGGGTGATGGGGCACTGGCCCCGTGTGGGTCGGTCACAGAGCGACCTCCCTGACCCACAAAAAAAAAAAAAAAAAAAAATTGGAGGTCAAGAGTAATTGGGCTGCTTGTCTTCAGTCCAGATTAGACTGTAGGTTCGAGGTGGGCCTGGCTCTCAGGAAGCCTGGCACCTGAGATGCACTCTGTTCTGGAGGAAACACTTGTCGTAATTCAACATGGCAGTATTGGACAGCGCTGTTGAAGGTAATGATTGAGATGGGATGAGTGAATAACTCATGCGTGAGAACAACGGATGAACAACTAAAACTCTCGAAGGGCGATTGAGATTGTCAACTCGTTGACGAGCCTCTGGTAAGGAACACCCAATCGGCAGCGATGATGGGAGATTTGTGTGGGGTTTTTCCTTTACGCGCGGTGTAGTGAAGGCGAGGGTATGCGAGCCTCGTGTAGTGCTTCGAGGACGCTGGAGTGAGTTCGAACCCAGGTACATCCCAACGCGACTTGCCATGAGTGCATAATAAGCAGTGATGCACGACGACCGTGACCGTGAGGGTCCTCTACTGGGGAGCAACACGGTACTAACGACGGAGTCCGATTTTGAGAGACAGTGGGTCGAAGGTGATTTGTGAGCAATGTAGCAACACGAGACCGACTTCAGAGTCGCTAAACTGATCAAGCGATGAAAATTACAATTATGGTCGGAGTGTCCTTTGAGAAATCGGACTGCACATCTGTCATGTGACATCCTTCGACATATTGACCGCACTCACGATGTCAGTCCATCTGCCGGTTTGCACACCCGCCATTCTTGTCGTCCTGCTGGTTATCGCTTGCTCGTCGGGGTCATACATGAACCAATAACTATCACTCAGTATCTGCTCCCTCGTCATTGACCTCTGCTTGGGTTTTCGATTGTCGTCATTGAGGAGATTAGCGAACCTGTGGCGTCTCGTCTGCTTCGACGCAAGAGGACTTTCTTGAGGCAGCCTCGGGAAGCTTGACGATGCACCCACCAAATTGTCGCTGACCAATGAAGTCATTCGGGGTGCCTAGATCAGGCCAAGCGTGCGGAATGGATCGGGCTTGATAGTGGCGGTTGCCTCTTGCAGCGTTCGAGACCCAGCGTTTTTCACCATGGGCAGAAGTGGCAATGCCGCATCGATACTAGCTGCATCTACAACTCCACTCTTACCACAAGAGCAAAGAGGCTGCTAGGAGCACTAACGTCTCCTCACACGCACACCACAGCCAACGCCCCGTCAGTCATTTTCAGCCATATCACAAAGACACATCCACATTGCCCACAATCGGCAATGCCTTGGCTTGTTCCACCCTGCCTCCACCATGGTGTGGATACATTGTGGTACTGGTGACATCGCATCCATTAACATATCGATCTCATGGAAGGTCCTCACCGGCGAGCCGAACTTGACACCAAGCACAAAAATCAACGCTATGACGAGATCGGGCAATGGCATGCGTCGGAGCTGACAAGGTCGATCTCCCATGGTCCCACTTCGCCTCCCAGGATTTGCTGAAACCGCGTCGCACATTGCAGACTGACCAGCGGACACGGGGTGAGCCCACGAGCATCAGGAGGATGTAAATAGAACATGAGCTTCATTCCCTTCCCAGTATATGTATCTTCCACTCCTCCCTCTTGCAGACCGGTGTCTAAAGGATGGGTGCCGCAGGAGTGGTGCTGCACGCATGAGCCAGGCGCAGAGAAATTAGAATGAAAACATGTGGGTGAATTATTCGTATTAATTATTTAAAACCAGTTTCGTTGTTAGTAATAGAGACTTGCATAGGCATAGAAAAACATTCCAATGTACATGCTTCTGACGTCGTTCTAAGCGTGATCATTGCAGTGATTAGGCCAGAATTACTCAGGTCAAATGTCAAGTTCAAAGCACTGAGCTGGAATAACCTCTTCCATCATAAAACTCCCATCTCTCCCAATCAGCTCCCACTTTTTGTCGGGATACCCATCATAAAAGGTGAAACTCTTCAAAGGAGACCCAATAATAGCACGCAGAGTGACGATATTTTTGAGAACTGGCATCAGCTCTGGTTGGACAGTGGGACGAATACCTTTGATCTGCAGACTCTCCAACCTGGGGCAAAGTACTTTGGGTATCTGGCCCTCCCAGATCGGTTCAGAAGTACCCTGTGCATTCATTGGGACAAACGCCTCAAAGAAGGTGACATATGGATAAACTAGATGCTTCTTGTGGAGAACCAAGGTTTCCAGAGCTGGTAACGATCCAAGGATCTTTGGGATATCATTGAAATATGAGGTTCCACGCAGGGTTGTGGATAAGCTCAGGAGCTTCAATCCTGATAGCCGTGTGTTGACTGCGACGTACTTTTCCCAGAGGTAATCAGGTTCCTCCTCATTATCAACACGTACTTCCAATTCAAGGACCTGTGGAAGTTTCAAAGTAGCAAGTCTGGAGAGCGACGTAACCAATCTAGTGCAGACAGGCATTTCTGTCAACCGGTCCTGTCTTGGTTCGTCCACATCAGAAGCAGACTTTTCCTGGTATCTCTCGAGCTTGTGGAATGTTTGACTAGCCAAGGGTGACAGACGAGAGACGTGAACAATAAGAACCTTGAGTGTATGGAAAAGGGGTGCATCTGGCAAAGATTGTGTGTTTGACCACATGAACAGGCCTAATCTCCTCATCCTCATTTCTTTGAGGCTATGGAAGGAAAAGAAATAATCAATGGGAAGCTCCAAATCCTCATCAGTTGCAATGTATTCCGACTCCCTAGGAAGTAGAGGGTATTCTAACCCTGTAAGACCCACTGAAGCCCTGGATAACGGAACTATGCCAAGTGGGCTTGAAACCCCAATGAAGGTTTCGTTTCCTTGCCATTCAAAATCAAATCTCTCCACTGGTTCATGGACGATCCATTCCTGCAATTCTGACCCTTCACCAAAGCTCAATCGAAATGAGAAGGCTTGTTCCTTGGCCGGGTGTGATGCCACAATAGCACCAAAGGCCGGGATGAGTCCATTTCTTTCTGTGTCTCTCGACCATCTTTTGTAGTGCAGATGAAGCTTCCTCAGTTGCCTACAGAGTTGTGCAATGGCCCGGCTTGATGGCCCTACACTTGTATTGCGCCCTCCAGCAGCAAATGCCAGGAAGAACGCACTGCTCAGTGCATGGGGGTTCGAAAGTCCCATCCATAGCTCTTGCAAGGATGGGGCAAGTCCCAGCATATAAGCCAACAGCCGCTCACTGCATTTGATTTCCAGATACAGGCAAGTCAGACTCCGAGCAGCAAAAATGGGATACAGAGTGGCAAGCTGCAGATTCCCTCTCCACCTTCTCCATTGGCCACATTTTACCTCCAATCTAGCCAGTGGGGGATGATGAAAATGTTCAAGGGTGCGAAGGATATTGGAGTGATATTTCAGAATCGAACAGGATGGCATATACACAGACTGGAGAGCATCAGGGTGGTGTGGGAATATGATAGAGCATTCGTCGAGGGCAGGAAAGATGCGGCCTTCCATCCATTGGATAGAAACAGACTTCAGACGCAAGACACGGAGGATCTGGGTTAGGGGAAGATTGACTTCTGGTGAATAAATTGGGAGGCGAAGATGATGGGCCTCAAATATCTCCAGCTTGTTCAGGGATGGGAGGATATCGACAGGATTCTGCATCCCGCCACAACTAAGTCTGAGGGTTGTGAGGGATGAGAAGATTTGGAAGTGAGCAGGTTGCACAAGGTGGAGTGCAGCATCAGGGTGAAACACCTCCATGACAGTAAAGCGTGGGGTGACAGTTGTGGTGATTGCGGTGAGAAGTGGCTCCAGGAAGTTGCCAAGGTCGCAACTTGCGTCGAGTTTGAAGGACTCAAGATGCCGCAAAGGATGCATGATTTGCAAATCCTTGTACTCTCCAGAAGGTGGGAATGAAAGAAGTGCAAGCGACCGCCATCTGGATGCTGCCTCGGCTGCAGCCATAATGCATGCATGAGATTCGACAGGATCAACACCTGGTACAATGTCTCCAAATATATCAGTCTCATGTTGTATATCAACAGTCACATCAAGGAGCCATCTCCTCCCGAACCTCTCGACAGCTTCCTTCTCTGTCCAACCGTAGATCCTCAATTGGGAGTGGATGCCCGGAGTGGACAGCATAATATCGCGCCAGTACCGGCACGCAAGCATCAAATTCCTTTGAGACTGTGGGTCGTCTTGGATTGTGTACAGAAAGATCTCGGAGAATATTTCTACTGGGACAAAGTGGGCTTTGTGACAGGACGACTGATGGAGTTTGTGACAGGGCTGCTTATGGAAGTGGGAGGGTGTCCTGTCGATTCCAGACTGATGGGAGGCGAGCGAATCGGTGTCAGACCAATCGGTGTCAGACCCATTGGTGTCAGTGCTAGAATCCATGGGGAATGATGGATATGGTCTGGGTAAGTTTCCGTGATTTACTGAGTATCAATCCGAGTGCACTGGAGATGGTAGGGATCAGAGAATGCTAATCCGCTCGCCGCACGGAAAGCGTGTGGCGCGGCCTAGAAGACAGGACAGCCTTTACAGGCCGGGCTCCCCGTAAATGCAGACTGGACGGGACAAGTCATCTGCTCCCTCGAGAAGTATTGGTGAGGCGAATCAGATTTCATTCTCCCTTGGCCCGATCCGCGTGCCGTTGTACGCGAAACGGGCACGCGTCTGGCCGATATGGAACCGTTGGGCTCCACCAGTCAAAATGGATTCACGATCGATCGGATTAGGTAGGGACGAATCAGTGGCTCACGCATCCCCTGTACGAACGAAATAACGACTTCGTCCTATGTATGGCTCAAAGAAGCGTAGTAGTCGAACTAGCTACAATCTATACATTGGCTATTCAAGATGTATTTATGGCTGTCCAGTCCAAAGGGACCTCTTTGCGTCCAGTCGTTGAGTGATTTTTCACCATAGAAAATTTGGACAACAGTTAGATCACTTGTCCTCTTTTATGCGTGCTCCCCAACAGGGCTGGTGTTCATTGAGGAGGTTCCAATTGACCCAGAAGTCATGGCTGCCATTGAGGGGCTGGTCTATTCCGTACGCGAGTGGAGTACCGCGCGGGCGTGAAGGTGCAATAAGCTAGGAATTCTAATTAATGTAAAGGGAGACGTACGAGGGTAAGCGTGCGAGCACCCAGAGGGTTTCGAGGATGCTGAGCTTGAGCTATTTGTCGATTGCGCGAGGCCCATGTACTCCACACTGACAAGCAGTACTCGTATGATCCAGTGGCAAATGTATTGAGTTGGTGATGAGACGGTGTATCGCTCTCTCACCCGTCTCTTCTACGTCCAGCGATGGGACTCCACGGAGGTCGGCGGTGGCCGCGATATCTCGACGGCCGCCACAGCTGAGGACGAATGGGGGTGTATCACGACCTCTCTCGCGGAACGACGGCGGGCCACAGTGCAAGGTGTCGTCTACAGCGAACGATACCGACGACTTCTATTATGCACCAAGTGGCAAAAGAGTATATACGCGGAGCCTGTGTTGAGATTCGTGAGGATAGTGAGACGAGTCCGCGAGCAGGTTCTTTTGGAGGGACGAACATGGAGTTGTGGGCGAGAGGAATGACAGTCGTGGGGGTCGTGAACAGGGTATTGCAGTGGGCGCAAGAGACAGAGTGCTGACACCGCGGTACGAAAGACCGAGGACACTACGTTGCGAATGCTCGTCGAAGCGGGCGTGCGGTCTTGCAGAGTGGTAGCGGACGCAAAGCGGACGATAGCAGCTGGCCTCGAGCTGCGAGCAAAATTATCAATGATCAACACGCCGCGCGTCGGACAGTAAGTTGCTCGCCAGTTCGGAGGCCCAGTTCACGGCTTCGGTCCCACCGCCGCTTGGTAGGCCCTGTGACGAGATGAATGCCATCGTGGAGCGTCTTATCCGCTCTTTGGTTTGGGAGCGAGTCGACAAGTGAGTTGCGTTCGTCGGGCGAGATGAGATGGAGGTCAAGATCGAGCGATGCCAGCCTGGGTCTCAGGCCAAGCGTGATTGTGCTAACAAACCAGCGCTCCTAATTCAATGTGGCATTATTTGGAGTCGGGATGGGTGAATAACTCATGGGCGAGAACAACGGATGAGCTAGCTACAACCCTCGAAGATTTGCCAACAACATATCTCAACTCTCAACTTGGCCGATCTCATCGCTCCATCGTACATGGTGGTCAAAGCGGTTTCAATTCATGTATCGAGGCAACTAAGACATATTTGACTGGTAATTTACAGAGTTTGCCTCCTTCCACTTTCATGGACGTATCCTTCGTCGCTAGATCGAGTCCGAGAAATGAGAATTGGAGGTTCGAGAGGCTTGGTGGATGTGGCTTTAGCACCTGGACAGGAACTAATTTTATAATGACGCACCCAGGAACGGCGCACACATTATTCTTCATGAATCACGCCGCGGCTTCGCAAGTTGTTCAGCGGGTGGTTGTCACAAGCCTGAGAACAAGTTCAACACGTTGAACGTGAACATTGGTTGAAAGATTCCCTTGACGACGCGATTTCAAACTCCGCAGGCCAAACAAAGTTTCTTCATGCGAGTTCGCGTTCACCCTTGAGAACGATGTCTACCTTCGTTACAAGGACTCGGACGACCTGAAGAAGCAGATTGGAAAAATTGAATCCCAGTCGTTTCGAAATCGGAGCAGTGTACAATGCAAGGGTTAGTGCTCAGCTGCGAAACCAACCGTCCTTCCTGACGACCTCGCCATAGCCAAAAGATAAGAAGAGCCTTCGGCCTGGTCACCTACAACCCCTCAAAGGACTTGTCTTTGATATTGACATGACGGACTTGCGAAATAACGACTTCGTCCCACAAATGGCTCAATCGCCGAGAGGCGTAGTAGTCAAAGTAACTACAATCCATACATTGACTATTCAAGATCTATTTCTGGCTGTCCAGTCCAAAGGAGCCTCTTTGCGTCCGGTCGTTTCAGAGGTATTACACCATAGAAAATCCTGGACAGCAGTAAGGTCACTCGTCCTCTTTCCTGGATGCTCCCCAGCAGGGCTTGTATGAAGAGAAGAGGTTCTAATCGACCCTGAGGTCATGGCCGTCATTGGGGGGCTGGCCTATCCCGTACGCGAGGGGAGTACCGCGCGGGTGTGCAGGTGCAGTAAGCGAGGGATTCTAAGTAATGTAAAAAGAGACGTACGAGGGTAAGCGTGCGAGCGCCCAGAGGTTTCGAGGATGAATAGCTTGAGCTATTTGTCGATTGCTCGAGGTCCAGGTACTCTACACTACAAAATAGTACTCGTATGACCCATTAGCAAGCGTGCTGGGTGCGTGATGAGGCGATGCATCGCTCCCTCGCCGTCTCTTCCACTCCAGTGGTATCACCCCGGTGGGACTCTACGGAGGTCGGCGGTGACCGCGATGATACCCTGACGTCCGCCACAGCTGAGGACGAACGGGGGCGTATCACGATCTCTCTCGCGGAACGACGACCAGTTGCAGTGCAGGCTGTTGTCTACAGCGAACGACACTGACGACTTCTTTTGTGCTCCAGGTGGCAAATGCGTACATGCGTGGAGCCTGTGCTGAGATTCGAGAGGACAGTGAGACGAGTCCGAGAGCAGGTACTTTCGACGCTCGAGGGACGAACATGGAGTTGTGGGTGAGAGGAATGACAACCGCGGGGGTTGTGAACAGGGTATTGCAGTGGGAGCAAGAGACAGAGTGCTGATAGCGCAGTACGAAAGACTGGACACTACGTTGCGAATGCTCATCGAAGCGGGCGGTCGATCTTGCAAAGTGGTAACGAATGCGAAGCAGATGATATCTGGCGCCCCCGAGCTATGAGCAAAATTATCAATGATCAGCACGCCGCCCCTCAGATAGTAAGCCTGGCGTTGTTGCTCACCAGTTCGGAGGCACAGTTCACGGCGTCCGACCCCACCGCCCTTTGAAAAGGTCCGTGACGAGATGGATACCATCGTGCGGTGGATTTGGTGTTTTTTTTTTCGTCTTATCCGCACTTGTCGATGTACTGGCGCGAGCTGCAGCAAGGCGAACAGCCAGTCGTCGCACTTGTACGCGAATTCACCTTGCAAAGGCGTTCTACGCGTGTTTACTGCAGAATATAGGGGCGAGTCAACAAGTAAGTCGCGTTCGTCGGGCGAGATGGAGGTCAAGAGCAGGTGAGCCTGGGCCTTGCCACCCTAGCCCTTGAGAGACTTAATAGCCGTGACTGTACCGACAAGCCACATTATTGGACAGCCCTGTCGAAGGTAAGGGTTGGCCGGGACTCACGCGCGAAAGCAACGGATGAATAAACTCTGACCTTCGAGCAGTGATATCTCAAGTCTCATCGCCTCATCGTACATTGGTCTAAGCGACTTCAATTCACATATCGAGGTAACTAAGATATCTCTTTCACTTGTCCTTCGAGTACTTTGCCCCCAAACGGTCATCCTCGTTTGGAGAAGATAATCCAGGTTACACTAAAGGCAAATACAGAAGGCCAAGGGGTTCTCTAGTCCTGCTCTTTAGAACCCCCTCAAGCTCAACAAGGGAGGTTCCGGTCGAATCGGGCGCTCTAATCTCCGTCGAGCGGTGGGTCTTTTAGGAGATGGCGGAGGTGAAGTGAACCAGCATTAGCTGAGTGTTTAGGATATGTAGATAAAGATGTACAAGGACAAGAATACCAATGCTGAGAGGACTCGGAGGATCTTCGTGCTTGGGTACATTGCCGACCACTCTAGATGGTGTGAGCGTCCAGATACTTCTTAGCGAGAATGATGACTGTGTTGATTAATTGGCCCTGTATTGATCTCGTGATGAAACGATCTATCACCCACTCACTCGCCACCCTACATCACTGATGGAAGGACACTCAATCGAGGGAGCTTGACGGACGACTTGTGTTCACCAGCAGCGGGAACGAATGGTTGTACCACCACCTTGGGCGATGCACACAAATGGGTAGTACGACGCACCCGCGCACCCACTGCAGAGCAGCGGTTCGCCCCACGGGGAGAGGTTCTTGAGAGACTCCTTCGCGCGCTGTGTAGCGAAGGTGAGGATATGCGAGCCTTGTGCAGTGCTTCGAGGACGCTGGAATGAGTTCGAGGGCAGGTACAACCCTACGCGACATGCCATGAGGGCGTAATGGGCGAGCGACGAACGAAATGGAATGAAATGAGGCGCGGCTAACGACGGCAGTGACCATGAGGGTCCTGCACTGGGGAGTGGCGCGGGACTAACGACGGGGTGCTCTTCTCATTTGGAGTAGCGTGTGCGTTCTTGATAGACGATGGATCGAAGGTAACCTGTGAGCAAAGTAGCAAGACGAGACCGACTTCGGAGTCGGTAAAACCGATCCAGCGATGAAATTATGGTCAGGCGAGTGAGGGGATGCGATGTGGGCCATCGAGCAGGTTCTACAGAATGGGTGGATGAGCTTGGTATCCTGATAGACGACTGCTTCGACAGGAGCAATCTTTATAATGACCTACCAGACTCGGGACGCGCTGCATTCTTCATGCACCCACCGCGTCTTCGTCGCGGGACTTCTTTGCACTCCACAGAGGGATATCCGCGGCGTAAGGTGAGGTGCCTCTCGACGCAAAATCACTACGGGCTACAAACCGACGCAAGGGTCGACGGGTGAGCGACAATGGGTCGGGCGAGGGGAGGGCCGTTGGCGATATTCGTTGAAGAGGAATGTGCGACTTCACGCGATCGTCGTAAACGTAGTCGGTAATGCGCGTCTAAAATAGGCTGACCTATGAGCCAAGAAACAAATGGTCAGCAGATCATTCGACTCGGAAAGTAAGGGAAGCGGAGTTGAAATAAGAAAGAGCGACGTAAACGAGGATGGATCACTGAACGAAGGAGGGAACCCTGTCATAGACGAAAGAACGAAAGATATGAGCCTACACTGAGCAGATGCTGCTCTTGACCTTTCGAGCGAGAATGAACAACCCGTCCTTCGAAGACGGAAATGAACGCGCCTCTATCGTGTGAGGGTCCAATCGATGTCGTTGATGACATCCTTTCATCGTAATGAACGCACTCACGATTTCGGCCCATGTACCGGTTCACACGCTCGCCGTTCGCATCGTACCGCTGTTCGTCGTTTGCACCTCGAGGGCGCACATGAACCAATGACGGTCACTCAGCATCTGCTCCCTCATCCTCGTCCTCGTCCTCTGTGAGTTCTCGACTGTCGTCATCGAGGTGATTAGGCGACCCTGCGCCGTTTCGTCTGCTCCGGTGCACAAGAGACGGCGTTGAAATACGCCGATCAATTGACCGCTGACCAATGAACTCATTCGGGATGTCTGGCTCAGGCCGAATGGGGAGAGGGTCTGAGAATGCTGTCCTTTGTTACCGTCGGAACCGAGAATGGCATTGCAATGTTCGAGACCCAAGAATCAACTTCTTCCCCACTGGTTGCATCGACGGCTCCACTCTTACCACCAGAGTAAAGAGGCCGCTAGCCGGAATCCACCGCAGCGGAGGGACTCGACTACAGCGAACGGCACTGACGGCGCCTTTCATGCTTCATGCGCCTGGTAGAAAAGACGTATATACACGAAGAATATACTGAGATTCGAGAGCAATGATTGGAGTCGGTATGGGTGAATAACTCATGCGCGAGAACAACGGATGAATAACTAGAACCCACGAAGGGTGATTGAGATTGTGAACTCGTTGACGAGCCTCTGGTAAGGAACACCCAATCGGCGGTGATAATGGGAGATGTCGTGTTCACCAGAAAGCGGGGGTTGTACGAAGCACCCATCCACTCACTGCAAATCAGCGGTTCGTCTGACGGCGGGGGGACCTTCTTTTACGTGTGGTGTAGTGAAGGCGAGGATATGCCAGGCTCGTGCAGTGCTTCGAGGACGCCGGAGTGAATACGGAGGCAGGGGCATCCCAACGCGACTTGATAATAGGCGAGCAACGCACGACCGCCGTGACCCTGAGGGTCCTCTCCTGGGGAGTGACGCGGTACTAACTACGGGGTGGGTCCTGTTTTGAGAGACGGTGGGTCGAAGGTGATTTGTGAGCAATGTAGCAACACGAGACCGGCTTCAGATAGGTAAACTGGTCTAGCGATGAAAATTACAATTATGGTCGGAGAGTGTCCTTCTTCGAAATCGGACTGCACATCTGTCATGTGACACTCTTGGACATAATGGACGCACTCACGATGTCGGTCCATCCGCCGGTTCGCACACCTGCCGCTCGCGTCGTCCCGCTGCTTATCGCTTGCTCGTCGAGGTCGCACATGGACCAAAGACTATCAACCAGCATCCGCCCCCTCGTCCTTGGCCTCTGCTTGGGTTTTCGGTCGTCGTCATTGAGGAGATTAGCGAGCCTGTGGCGTCTCGTCTGCTGCGACGCAAGAGGACTTTCTTGAGGCGGCCTCGGGAAACTCGACGATGCACCCATCAAATTGTCGCTGATCAATGAAGTCATTCGGGGTGCCTAGCTCAGGCCAAGCGTGGGGAATGGATCGGGCTCGAGAGTGGCGGTTGCCTCTTGAAGTGTTCGAGACCCAGCGTTTTTCACCATGGGCAGAAGTGGCAATGCCGCATCGACACTGGCCGCATCAACGGCTCCACTCTTACCACGAGAGCAAAGAGGCTGCTAGGAGCACTAACGTCTCCTCACACGCACACCACGGCCAACGCCCGATCGGTCATTTTCGGCCATATCACGACAGCACATCTACATTACCCACAATCGGCAATGCCTTGGCTTTTTCCACCCTACCTCCACCATGGTGTGGATACATTGTGATATTCCGCTTGCTCTGGTGGCGTCGCATCCAGTTCATCCTTTGAAGGGGCAACACATCTCATGAAATGTCCTCGCCGACGAGCCGAACTTGTCACCAAGCACAAAAGTCAACGCTATGACGAAATCGGGCAATGCCATGCGTCGGAGCTGACAAGGTCGATCTCCCCTAGTCCCATCTCGCCTCCCAGAATTTGCCGAAACCGCGTCGCACATTGCAAACTGACCAGTGGACACGGGGTAAGCTCACGAGCATCAGGAAGATGCAAATAGAGCATGAGATTCATTCCCTTCCCAGTATATGTATCGTCCACTCCTCCCTCTTGCAGACCGGTGTCCAATGGATGGGTGCCGCAGGAGTGGTGCTGCACACGCATGAGCCAGGCGCAGAGAAATTAGAATGAAACATGTGGGTGAATTATTCATATTGATTATTTAAACCAGTTTCGTTGTTAGGAATAGAGATCTGCATAGGCATGGAAAAACATCCCATTATACATACTTCTGATATCGTTCTAAGCGTGATCATTGCAGTGATTAGGTCAGAATTACTCAGTTCAAATGTCAAGTTTAAAGCTCTGAGCTGGAATAACCTTTTCCATGATAAAACTCCCATCTCTCCCAATCAGCTCCCACTTTTGGAAGCCGGGGGAATACATAATCCAATCACCAAAGGTGAAACTCTTCAAAGGAGACTCAATAATAGCACGCAGAGTGATGATGTCTTTGAGAATAGGCATCAGCTTTGGTTGGTCAGTGAGCCGAATACCTTCGATCTGCAAACTCTCCAACCTGGGGCAAAGTACCTTGTGTATCTGACCCTTCCAAATGAGTTCAGAAGTGCCCTGTGCATTCATTGGGATAAACGCCTCAAAGAACGTGATATATGGATCAACTAGATGCTTCCTATGGATAACCAGGGTTTCCAAAGCTGGTAACGATCTAAGTATCTTTGGAATATCAGTGAGGGACGAGTCTCTCCAGCCGGCAAAGGTTAGATTCAGGAGCTTCAACCCCGACAGCCTCGCATTGACTGCGACGTGCTTTTCCCAGAGGTAATCAGGTTCCTCCACATTAGCAACATATACTTCCAATTCAAGGACCTGTGGAAGTCTCAAAGTAGCAAGTCTGGAGAGCGTCGTAACCAATCTAGTGCAGACAGGCATTTCTACCAACCGGTCCGATCTTGGTTCGTCCATCTCCTGAATAAGTCCTTCCTCATATCTCTCAAGCCTGTGGAAAGTTTGACTAGCCAAGGGTGAAAATTGAGCGACATCAACAACAAGAACCTTGAGTGTATGGAAAAGGGGGGCATCTGGTGAAGATGGCGTGTTTGACTGCATATCCAGCACTAATCCCCTCATCCTCACTTCTTTGAGGCTATGGAAAGAAAAGAAATAATCAATTGGAAGCTTCAAATGCTCATTAGTTGCAATGTACTCCGACTCCCTAGGAAGTGGAGGGTACTCCAACCTTGTAAGGAAATCGCCATCACCTTCCACTGAAGCCCTGGATAACGGAACCATGCCAAGTGGGCTTGAAACTCCAATGAAGGTTCTGTCAGTGTCTAATTCAATATCAAGGCTCTCTACTGGTTCATGGATGACCCAGTCCTGCAATTTCGTCCCCTCACCAAAGCTCAATCGAAATGATAATGTTTGTTCCTTGGCCCGGTGTGATGCCACAATAGCACCAAAGGCCGGGATGAGTCCATTTCGTTCTGTGCCTCTCGACCATCTTTTGTAGTGCAGATGAAGCTTCCTCAGTTGCTTACAGAGTGGTACAATGGCCAGGCTTGATGGCCCTACACTTGTATTGCGCCCTCCAGCGGCAAATGCCAGAAAGAATGCGCTGCTCAGTGCCTGGGGGCTCGAAAGTCCCATCCATAGCTCTCTTAAAGCCGGGACAAGTCCCGGAATATAAGCCAACAGCCGCTCACTGCATTTGATTTCAAGACGCAGGCAAGTCAGACTCCGAGCAGCAAAAATGGGATGCAGAGTGGCGAGCTGCAGATTCCCTCTCCAGGTCCTCCATTGCCCACATTTTACTTCCAATCTAGCCAGTGGGGGATGATGAAAATGTTCAAGGGTGCGAAGGTTATTGGAGTGATATTTCAGAATCGAACAGGATGGCATATACACAGACTGTAGAGCATCAGGGTGGTGTGGGAATATGATAAAGCATTCTTTGAGGGCAGGAAAGATCCGGCCTGCTATCCATTGGACGGAAACAGACTTCAGATGCAAGACACGGAGGATCTGGGTTAGGGGAAGATCAATTCCTGGTGAATAGATTGGGAGGCGAAGATGATGGGCCTCAAAGGTCTCCAGCTTGTTCAGGGATGGGAGGATATCGACAGGATTCTGCATCCTGCGACAATTAACTCTGAGGGTTGTGAGGGATGAGAGAAATTGGAAGTGAGCAGGTTGCACAAGGTGGCACATATGTCCCCTGAGTCGAGGCCTCTTAGGCGGTCAAAAACGACCGCCTGTAAGGGCCTCAAGACCTTTCGCAGGCTGCGTAAATGGGGCTCGCAGGCTGCGGGGGGCCTTTAGGGGGGTGCTCG
>Ga0307515_10003509_pt1 | contig 32970 bp, 33 predicted proteins | sample 17_EM_MG_FD_194513 | JGI IMG/M metagenome (GOLD analysis project Ga0307515, IMG submission 194513) | Populus trichocarpa ectomycorrhiza microbial communities from riparian zone in the Pacific Northwest, United States - 17_EM | ecosystem: Host-associated > Plants > Roots > Unclassified | place... | reverse complement strand
CAAGGGGAACACAAAAATGATGATGGGGGAGGGCACAGCCTCTGAGGAACTCGGACTGGGGGACTCAGACTAACTGGCTTGGGGAGATCACCTCCAACAGGATTTGAAAACCAGTTCAAAAAGCGGGTGTAGCAAACATGGGAAAAGATTAGTCCAAAAGCGGAAATGCAGTGATCAAGATCACAGGAGGAGGTTGGTGAAGTCGCTGAGGGCTTGCGAGGGTGGTAAACTCGTCACCACTTGCTTGCAAAGGTGGGGGCAGGCTCCTGAAGTGTTCGCAAGGATGGGGGATGACTTCTGGGGTATATTCCAGTTCAACAACTGCCAAAAAACATGGGCAGATAATGGACAGTAATGAACTCCAATGGGACTTGAGTATCTGACAGGGAGTTTGAGGGGTTAGTTTGGCTATGGAAAAATCATCCAGAACTGACCTGACCCCAAGGATCAGCTGATTTGGGTTACGGGATCTGATCCTTGTGTAGATGGCCATGTGATATCCCAGATCCAATGTCATGTCATGGATGCAGATAGAGATTTAGTGTAGGATCTACTTAAAATGGCAGTGGAAAACAGTTCAAAATAAGGAGGTACAAATTGGAGAGCACAGTGGAAACAGTATAGGAACAACAAGATGCATGGTGCAAGTGGTGATGAAAGGATAGAGTCATGTACAAGGGAATGATCAGGCTGTCTTTGACACTCGCACCCTGGTGGTCCTGGAACTGCCACGGGCAGGTACCCCAGTCTTGCGGGCATACTGGCCGGTGGAGAATGGCCTGCTGGAAACAGAAGTTGGTGATTCTGCCATGGGTTTCATCTGTAGCTGTTCCTGTTCCTGTTGTTGTGGTTGTTCTGTCAGTTCCTTCGGCTTTGGCTGTAGCCTTGCCATTTTCTTGGCAAATGCTTCATAACCGATGGACTTTTCCAGGGGCCACTTAGTTGAAGGGATACGACCATGTGGATCAAAAGGCATTGAGAGAAATTCAGCCTCGGAGACTGTAAACTTCTTTTGGAATTCGATGTGACAATCCTCTACACCGAGTGCAAGCTCTAACATCTCTTCATCTGCTTCGGACTCGGAGACCTCTTCTTCCTCGGGTAGCTGAACATGCTGCTTATGAGGATAAAGGGGTAAAGCGCGAGTCGCAAAAACTGGGACGGATTCGGAGGGCAATGGGATTAGGGGGTTGACTTCTGGTTTGTAGGGGTGAATTGAGTGGAGTTCACCCTGGAGTTGCAAAAAGGGTTGATCCAAGAAATCGCCGTGTTCGGACCGAAAATGATGTCCAAGTCGAGTTTCTCGGAGGACATCGGTGCAGCCTCAAGTTATCATTAGTTATAGGGACGCAAGGGGGAACGACGAGTAGTACCTCTAATCGGACACGGTAGTTTGAGATTGTTCAGATGGCCAGTGAGGATATGTTCGCGAAGTTCGGCTGTATCGTGTGTGATCTTGTAAAGCAGATTACATCCGGATAATTTGCATTCCTGGACTCGGGTCAAGAACCCGAAAATGAGGTTTAGTGGCTGAGACTCACAGTTTCGTCCCAGCGACAATGAGCTGTCAACATGTGCTGCGTATCGTACAACACCGCGCCTTAGTTGAGAAAGAGAGCAACTCCCGGGTCGTACGGATATGAGTCACTGACCTGTCGCAGACTGTGCCAACTATTGAGAGTGATTTTACAGGGACCGCCAGGAGTTCGGCCGGATCGTTTGAGAGTCCAGCCACATTGGAAAGTCCACAGCCTTTCCTTTGCAAGTTGGATTACGAGAGGGAGCGTGACCAGTGCTTCATCACCCACGTCCATCTTGATTCATGCAGTCGGAAGGAAGCCGCGGTGAGCCACTTGCGTGTCCTGGGTGACCCCGCCAGTGATGCGATCAGAGTTGAAGGGGTTGACCGGGGTCCATCCAACATCACCCTTCCGCGTGACGCAGCCTTTGTTCCGTCTCCGAGCTTTCCCACGTTCACACCCTCTCCGAACCCCAGCATCATGGAAAACCCGTGGTCCACCTTAGTCGATGACCCGTGCGATGACCCGTGGGCAGACGAGGAGAACTCGCAACAGAAGGGGAGCCCGGAGGGCAAATCGGTCATTCTCCCTCTTCCGGAGTTCTTTACTGACGATCCACTTGCCACCGCGCTATCCCTCGCCGCACAGGAGCATTTTCCTGCTCTAGGCGTCCTGTTGGAACGTCATTCCACTAATTTATTCCCCCACCGCTTCAAAATCCTCGAATCCATTCCCGAGCACGCGTCTCCCTCCGATTACCGTCAATTCCTGCCGGCATACGACCCTTCTAGAGAATCTGAACAACGGTGGTCATCCAGTCTGGAGCAAGCTGGAATCGAGTCACTCCCCTCTCGGGAACGTATCCCAGGCGCAGTCGAGACACCGCTCTCTTCCTCTGCCCTCCTTCAATGGTACCGTGATCAGATCGATAGAATCATCTCGCGGACAGGAATGGTTGACACCGCACTTGTGCTCACGCAGCACGGTGCTTCCTCCGGTCTTTCTGGGCTTGACGAAATCGGAGAAGATCTCAGCCTTCTGTCCCGTTTGGTTTACGATACCCCTCGACCCCCGACAGAGGACGATGATCATACGTTGAGCGGCTGGTCCAAGATGAGCCCTCCAGAAGTCATTCGATCATACCTTTCCCACTCTACCCCCGCGACCATTGTAAAGAACATCCAACGATTGGTCATCCCTTACCTCTTCGTCCTCGAATCCCGCGCGGAACGTTCTGGTAACCCGGACCCTTCCTTGCGGAACAGGCTTCTCTACGAGTACATTGTAAATGCTCCACTCGAGATTACTGCCCCCATCTTCGAAGCATCAAAGCCGATCCTCCCTACAGTAGAACGTCTAATAAAAGACGATGAAGATCTCGCCCGGATAGCCCTCGCGCTCTTGTACGGGAGTGATAGCCGGGACGAATGGGCCACCATGAGCCGCATCTTTGAGTGCATGCCCGCGTGGGACCCCGGCTATGTGGCTGACGCGAGCGAGAAGGACGAGGCGGATACAACCATCGTATCGCTTGGTGCTTTCGTTGCACCTTCAACTACACAACCCCGCGCTACTGCTTCCGACCTCTTGCTTTTCTTCCAACCCCTCCATGCTTCCTCCCTCTCACGTGCCCTCGATGTCCTCGACGTCCATCTTGAATCGGGAGAGATTTTTTTAAGATGGAACGTTCCGGCGAGGTTACGTTGGTTCCTCCAGAGCGTTAATGATGGGAACGAGCAACGATCATGGGCGAAGAGGATGGCTCGTCGCGCTGGAGGATCTTCGGACGAGCCCGATTCACCAGAAGAATACGAATGGTTGCTGGAGGATATGATCAAACTGTCGAATACGGGCGAGAGTGGACTGCGGAGCGCCTTTGGTCTCATACCCAAGGACGAAGTTATCTCTATTTTCCTTAGTGGATTGTTGAACTCCGGAAGTGAGTGTGTCTGTTCTCCCGATAACCGTATGGAACTTAGTCCCGGCCACCTTCCGCAGAGTTCCAAATCGCTAAAACCCTTCTCCATGCACCGGACAGTAAAATCACGTTAAGTCCAACCTCCGTCGAGGACATCTGCCTGTCGTGTTCCCGTGAGTTTTACGACAATGCCACGGACGGCAACTACAAAGTTGGCGACATGAGCATTGCTTACAACTGGTAGGTGTCATTTCACGTTGCGCTGGGCTCGGGCGCGTATACTGATATTGCCATCACAGTTTGGCCGTACCTAAGCCCTCGGAGCGAATTGTCAAAGAACGGGAGTTTATCGAAGCCACTTCTCGCATCTGTTCATTCAACGTCACGTCTCGCCCAGGAATCCCCATCTCCCCCATCGAGATCCGCCTGACCAAGGATCGTCTCTCCCTGGTCTCGCGGGTTCTTTCAAGCAATAACGAAGCCTACAAACACACCGAGGTCATCCTCGACCTTGTTCGCAAACTCGGCTTCAAAGGCGACTCAACCGCGGAGGTTAAGACGCTCGGAATGATCTCCGACGTTGCTCTGCAGAACGAGGACTTTGACAGGGCGTACAAGATCGATAAGCAGATCATCGATTTTATCGCGGGTTTGAAGGATGGTGGTGTAGATGTGGGCGCGGAGGTGAAGGAGGTTTGTTGGGTAGCGTGTTATCAACTTGGAAGGCAACCCGAGTTTGAAGACGTGCAGAAGAAGTTGTACCTCCTCGGATACGCACTTAGGCTTTGCCCTTCAGAACGGATCGTCGATATCCTTGCTGCATGGCGCAGGGTTGACCAAGAAGATCTCGAGATTCGTACCGGGGAGTTGGGCAACACCAAACCCTTCCCTCCAAGGAGCGACAGACACAGTCGAGCGGGACGAAACGAGCCAGGAACCTCACTCAAGTCGATCGCGAATCGTCTACAAAAGCACATACCACCTTCACCTTTGGTTCACACCCCCGACGCGGCGCTATTGGCAAGCAAGACATTCAGCCACATCACTGCTAACTTTCCATTCTCGGTTCGGAGCAGTAGTCGGGCGAGTCAACGATCCGCCAGTCCCGCCAGTCCGATGGTGAACCAGGTGGGCTTGGATCAGGATGATGGCAGACAGTCTACACAGGCAAGGAGGGTTTTCCAGAAAGGTATTGGATGGCTCATTGGGGCAGATGAAGAGTAGATCTGGAACTCACCTCATTGTTTGACTCAATTTGTTATCTCCTCATTCTTTCTGTATGAGACTGGGGCCAACCTTTAAATGCTTGGCCTGTCATGCAGGAGTGGTATTGATGTCTCAGATGCTACTGTCTTACCTTTCTGTGGCATTTTTAGTAAAAAACACTTTATTTCTTGCTTTTGTCACCCTATTTAACCCTTTTGTTAATCATTTGTTATACAATAATGTAGGTCCCAGAATTATATAATCTTGAGGGGTCTAAATGGTAGGGGAGTGGCATGAAGGTCAAATAAGTGTAGTAGGATGATGGGTTATCACAATAGTCACTATTTGACTCTTTTTCTTTTCACCTTGCAAATACGTTGTACCACCATGGACTATCTTTTATGAAGTTTCCCAATTTTATCACTACTTCCCCAAGCACTTCAGATGACCAGGACTCCCCTAAACTCACAAATGTTTTCTGATCACTGGGAAGTTCTCCATCCCTTTCACAATATGTTCTCCCTTGTTTCCCCTATGACTTTGTAATATTTTTCCTATGTTTCTGCCTTCTTTCACTTTTTTTTTGGCTGTACCTCAATCACTTTCCCTTCCATTCCCTATACTCATATCTCCCACACTTGCTTGCTAGTAGGGAGTGAACCTGGTGACCCCTTCCCCCACCATAGACCGCCTGGAATGGTAACATCTCTCCACCTGTGGAGATTTCCACTATAAGTGTGAATATGTACTGTTCATCCTTCCAAGTACCTCTTTGCTCCTAATTGAAGCCCAGGTTACAAGACTTCCAACTGAGTATGTGACTCTTGTCTGATCAAAGTTGACTTCAAGAGGTGTTAGGACATTGTAGTGAGATATTGTCCAGATGAGGCAAAGGGCAGTTGACAAGAATCTGTGACATCTTCTGGAGTTTTCTTACCTGGATGGGTTGCATGAAGTGACCACCTTCCTTCTTCCTTTAGGGGCTTCTCCACAAAGAATTCCTAACATTGAAAAGTGATCCCAAACATAGTTGCCATGGATTTTTTGACTGACAGTGACCTTGAAGACAGCAGAGGCTTTTGCATTAATGATTCTGATCATGCCACCACAGGTAGTGGCAAGATCCAAAAAAAGGGAGGCAGCACTGTGAAGGAATGCTAAGGTAGTTGTGAACTGTGCCAATACATTAGGGCAGTTATGTTATATCACCATTCCTGTTGTCAGCCAACTGTAATAAAAATATCCCTGTTTCAAACACCTCAGTCACCAATAGATTATGATCTGGTGCATGATGGCCAAGAGCTTTGAGATGTTGGGTTCCCGACTTTTTACCAAGAAGCCATTTCAATTGTAGGCCAGTATACTGGGGACTTCTAGTTGATTGGCTTATGGGGAGCTGCATCATACTTTGGGGGTTTGTAAACCTTGCTAGCCTTATCTTTCTCCTACTGTGACATCTGCCATGATGGCCCATTTCAGGTGTGAAGCAGATGTGACCTCTGATTGATTTGGTTCCTCTCTTTGATGCACTCACCCCACAAAGAAACAAAGTCAAACTAAGTCAATGGATGGGGATGAAAATGAGCGTGTGGTTGTGATTAATTCCCAGTTGTACTACATATATACGTGTTACAAAACACTTGATCAAGAGGATAGAAGGTGAGGGAGAGGACGAACAAAACGAAGGGAATACGAAACGAACGAAAAAAAAGAAAAGGGAGAAGAATCCGAACTACACTAATTAACTAAATTCGGGGCGTATCGACGCCTCAACAAATATATCCTGGGTTCTAAGTCAAACAAAACGTGAGGATGTGGAGGAAGCTAAACATCAAAAATGACAAAAGGAGCGTGAGGGGATTAAGATTGGAGGTAAAACCAAGAAAGTGAGGCTGTACAGTTATAGATATTGAGAGCGTGAGCGTCTCAAGAACACGCCACCGAAAGAGAAACGAACGGTGGTGCCGAACCAAATTTACAGAAAAACTGTCGAGGGTCGTGACGTCGGAACCCAAACATTACCTGGAGGAATTTACCGTGGTGTGCGCCCGGGGTCGACACCCATTGCCAGGGTTTCGGTGATGGTTAACGCTACCGCTCTTCTTCCGACCTCTACCGCAAACTTCACAATACCTCCCCGAGCCCTCGGTTTGCCGAATCTCCTCAATCTCCGTTTTGAGATCTCGAATCTGGTTCTCCAGTTCCCAGATGTGTCTTTGCCAATCCTCCTTAGCGCCGAAGATCTGCCCCTGGAGAGCGCGGATGACGTCCGGTTGGCTGTCGTCACTGCTCGACCCAGCAGAGGTAACAGTCATCGACCGAGAGATTTCCCCACGCACATCGCGGAGAGAGACGAAATCCGGGCTTAGGGGGGAGATTCCTGCGGATCCGGTCGCAGTCGTCGGGGTATCAGAATCTGCATCCAACGCAGGCTCGGAGGACGTTCTATTTGCGATACCCAACAGATGGTCCGCAAAATGTGAACTAAACACAGTGGAGACCGGCCTCAAACTTAATGCAACGAAATCCGTCTTCCCAGGCGGGGCACTCTGTGATTTGTTCTCTTCATTGTTCGCTGGGGAAGCGAATTTGGGTTTGGGAGACTGAAGGGGATTCGAACCCAATGAGTTCGACGCTTGGTGAGCCTGAGTAAACGGCCGATTGATCCCGGGGTTGCTGGTGTTGATATACAACGGGGGTATAGTGCGTTTCGGGCTCGGCCCGGAATGGGAGGAATGGGCATCGACTGTGCTTTCGGGCGAAGGAGAAGAATCAACGGGAGAGTTGACCGTAGGATGCACCGCGGGATTGATCGGGGGGACTGGAACACGGTGAGTTGGTAATCGAGAGGTTCGCGGAACGGGCGGGATGGGTTGATATTCCTCGGTGGAGAAGCTGGGAATATCCGGAGACGCCGCTGGGACCTTCTCCTTGCTAAAAATCCTCATGAACCCGCTCTTCTTGTGTTTCAGAGGCTTGGGCCCCTGCCCGGCAATGGCATCCGGTGTCTCTGGCAGGTCGTTCCGTTGTTTGGCCGGGCGATTGAAGTCGGTGACGACGCTTTGCAGGACAGCCTTGGCCTTTCCACTGCTGCCAAATGAGCGGGTTTGAAGACGGGGTTGTGGTGGGGTCGAGTACTCCAGTTGTGGAACCACAGGGCACAAGTTAGCGCTGGAATCTAACTGTGTGAGGCGTCGTTGAGCTCGAGCCTCTTCCAAAGAGATGAGGGAGAAAGCAGTTTGAGTCTGCTCCTGCCAACCAGGGATGGCACTGACATTTTCCCGTAGTCTTGAATCAGAGGTAACCTTCTGAGAAGGCAGCGGCATGGGTCCCGATATTTGCCTTTCGCGGGTGCGTGATTTGGCTTTGGAGAATGTGACCTGATGGGGCGACGTCGCCAGAGAATTACTGGTCGTTGCCGATGTCAAAGTGGCTAAGGATGTACTGCGGGGGAAAGACTCTTCCGACTGGGTGTCAAACGATACGAAGGATTTAGGGTAGATGGAATCTCTTGTGCGAACTCGCGAAAGTTCGGGATTAGCGTAGGGGTGAGAGACAGGAGAAGGCGAACGATTCGTGAATATAGAAGCAGTGTCTGTGGGAGTGTTCCAGTGGTCCGACTGTGGTGATGACGGGCCTTTCGGCGAGGGAGAGTACATGACGGAGCGGGGACTGGAGGGCGAGGTGGTGGAACTCGACGCGGCGCGGGTCCTTATTTTGGGAAGGGACAGCTTTTGTCGGAGGGAAGTTTGTGTCACGGCAGATTGTGGAGAGACCAATGACGTGGATGACATCGAAGCCTGAGCTAAAGTCCTGTATCGATCAGACCGGTCAGCTTGCCCAGTGAATGCGATTCTTTCTTTTGGTACGCACTGTAAAGCACTACCGATGGAACGCTGGGGCGCATCGAGTGACTTTTTATTTGACCTGGAAGACTCGACGCTCGGTCGGACAGTGAACCCTCTGATACTCCGTTTGGAACGGGAGGGGGGTCGGTCTCCGCTGTTACGGACGTGTTCTTCCTCTTCCTGGATGTCCTCCCCGCCTGCTTCCCATGGGGCCTTGGAATGGAAGCGCATCTTAATTCCCAGCATGCTAATCCGGTTCTCGGGCTCATCGTCGTCGGTTAACGACAGGTCGTCTCTGGAGCCGTACGTGTCCTCTGCGCCATAAGTTGTGCGAGCGGTTGTGTAGGAAGCACGGGGGTCGTCGGAGAGGTCGAGGGTGCTGGGCTCTTGGTCTTGGTCGTCAAAGGTTGGGATTGGGGTAGACTGTTCGAACTTGTCGAAAGGACGGGGGGTGAAAGGGGAACGACTGTAGATTGAGGGGGAGTCTGAGACATCGGAGACAGAGGGGAAACGAGCGTGGTGCGGTGTACAGTTGGAGGCGTGTCTCTGATTGAGGAGTTGCCGGATGTGGTCGTGATTCGGCGAATTGTAGTGGCTCATTATTTGGGCTGACGTCTGCAAAAAAAACACCCTCGAGTCGTCCGGGGTCGTCTTGTCGTCGTCGTCGGTGACAGGGTCGCCAGCGAACGGAGGGGACGGCGGGGCGGGAGGGATAGGTTTGGGTTAGGATGGAGGAGAGATGTGACCAGTTGTCACCTCAAACCGACTAGGGGTTCTTCATCACTCGTACCATATGGCGGACGCGGTCCCCATCACTCTTTCATCCTCTGCGGCAGGCAGGACATCCGGGAAGGGCTGGAAAGATCAAAAGACCCCAACAGTGTTCGTCTCGATAAGAAAAAGTATCGTAACGGACTGACCACAATCCACTCTCCTTCTGCATACAGTCGATCACAACAATCCGAAGGCCACAAGACGAAATGGCAAGAACGGATGAACAAGACACAGAAAGAACTCGCGGTCAAGAAGCTTCAGCAAGAACTCCGGCAGGAAAAGGAGGATGAACGTCGTCGGTAAGCTAATGTCCCCCACACTCCACGACAGATCATTCAACATCGTATTTGGCTTGAATTAAAAGCAAGCGAGAGATCACGAAAGAGAGACGGTTAGCGGCAGAGGAAAAGAAAAGATTGGAGGAGGACAAAGCCAAGGTAAAAGAAAACGTGTTTTGCAACTTTTCGACGCCGCCCAATCCCGCTCACCCTTCACCGTAGATGGGTGCTCGCAAAGCCGCGCGCTTACGACGAAAAGCCGGACGGACGAAAAAAATCAATCACTGACAATTGAGCTTTGATGCCATTGCTTCCACTCTGGAGCCACGTACATATGGACCAGCTTCTCTCTTTACTCTCCACTTGATCTTTGTTTCGTATCAAAAATTTGCGCGCCAGCAGTTCGAAGGATATACCTGACGCCCGCGATCTCCATCGGTGGCTATCAGGACTGAACTGTGTCGCAGCGGAGATCCCAATACAGTCCACAATTGTATGCTGTGATATATCAGACCCCCCGCGCGCTCGCTGCGACACCCCCCAATCCGTCTATTAACCGCCGACGTTCTCACATGTCCGGAACAGCGAACATTTGTGAAAATGTATTCCGATACCAATAAGCAAACAAACATCAAACCATCAACCGGAATCAAAGATCCCAACTCGTATCCACCTCCCCAGACTCAATGAACGGTTTGTCCAGCCCAGCAACCACGCTTTCGCATAACGGACAGTTGCTCGCCAACACGTTTTCGAGCTCTGTCCTCAGCTTCTCTGCCTTCTTGCCCAGTTCTGGATCTGTACCGTTCCGCCTACCACCACCAAGCCCGATGCCAGGTATCCACCCAACCGGCGCCGTTACAAGAGTTACCAATGTGTCCGGAACGATGAGTTCTCTCAGTTTGTCTCCTGCTGATAGAATGTTCCGCCCGACAACGTTCGCCGCTCGTGCACCATTCGGGATCGGGTTTGCAAAGTTCGATGAGAGCAGTGTCCGTTGGCTCGTTGGTTGACGGTAAGGTGCTTTATGGGGGATTGGAGAGTTTGATCTATCGATTGGACCTTGGTTACTACCGACCATCTCGTTTTGCAACGCAACGATCCGCCGTAGTAAATGTGCAGGCAGGTACTCTTTCGCCTATCAAAGGGGCACAATCACCAACAGATGGGAGGGGAACAACAAGCTTCACAGACGTACCAATCCAATCAAACAGTCAGCGTGGAAGGTGTGTTGGCAGGGGAACACATAGAATTGCCTTGTAAGCAAGGCATTCCCACACGACGAGCACCTCTCCCCTGCATCAATCGTGACGAAGCGGGTCTTCAAAACCGCAATGTCATCCTTGATAGCCTGTGCATTCCTCGTCGCATCGTCCATCTCGGACTTGAGTTCGTCGATGCGTGCCGCGTAATCCTCCAGCGCGTTGCATATTTCCTCCTTGAAGTCATCGATAACAACAAAATCCGGGAAGAAAGGCAGGATGTCTTCAATCTTCAACAAGTCCGTGTTCTCCAAAAAATGCATCGCGCTAGTACCAACCTTTAAGTAAAACCAAGTTTACGTTTGAAACGAAAATACTGACGTTTTGATGTCTTGCTTTTCCTGAACCACATATTTCGCAATCTTCAGCCAAAGTTTCTTCCTCAACGGAATATCATCTTCAGGCATATCCGCGTTGATCTTCGCCAGCTCCAGGTCGTTCTTCTCCAACGCCAAATCGACGCTGTTCTCAAACAACCCCATTTTGGAATAGATGTGTACACATGGTTGAATCCTCCCCGTCTTCTTGCATAACCTGAGAGCATAGTCCAGATCGTAATACGGTTTCTGCGTTAACGGGTCGACTGGAGCGATCGAGAGGAATCGTAGGAGCTTGACATCTTCTTCAGGTGAGGATGTGGTGGGGACAGAAATGTGGAATGTTACGACAAGGTTGTGTAACGTGGAAGAGGTGTTGCCCTGTTCGAAGATGACATGGTCGAGGTACCGAATGGCCTGGTTCTGAACGAGGGGGTCTCGAGGGATATGTTGCAGTTGCAGAAGTGATGGAACGAGGCGTAATGGGTCTAATTCAGGTCGCCGCAGCCATGAGTCCACTGTCTCCTTCGAAGAGTTCCGCATAAGGACCGGGCCAAAACGGTAATACAGTTCCAGATTAGACTAAGGGTGAGATGTCAGAGTCCTATAGTTCACCTTTCCCTTGGGTAAAGTTTACCTGACGGTTGATAACGTCAATCGCCTTGCCCCACTCTTCCTCAAGGATCCAATGCTCGACGACTTGTTCAAAATCACCAATAGTTGTCGCATAGTACAAGAATAGGTCCGTCCTCCCGTGTCCCTGGATGAGTTCATACATGGTTGTTGGATCGAGGTTTGCCTTAAGGAGGGTACATCAGATTCAGAACCAACCGTAGGAACGCACCCCAGACCTTATATGTCACAAAAAAGTGCCTGATCTCTTCCTCCAAGATCGTCCGTTCCGCTTGTAGGTTCTCCACGTCCTGAGAAATCGACCGCGAAGCAATCATATCATCCAGTTCGTTGCATTTGCTGAGGTAAAACTCAACCAGCCACGTCGCCAGGACCATCCGCTGTGTGAGATCCTGTACCGCATGATCTGTGAGTCGATGTGTGAAACCCGACGAGTCCAACTTACCCCTTTCTGAGTACGTTCAAGCCTCGACACAAGATACGACCTCAATGAGTCTCGTTCCCCGACGTCCAAAAACTTGAGCGCAACGTCTTCGAATGACACGGACGATTGGGAATAGCAATGCGCGGCCTGAAAGTATCTTTCTTGGTCAAAGTACGCTTGAGCTTGAGCTGATATGACGATATCCCTCTGTGCGGCCGTATGTGTGTACTCCAGGGCCGATTCATATTGGCCCTTTTCCAGGTAGGTCTTCCATACGTCACTTGCCTCGTTCTCGGTCAACAGTTCGTAGATCGATTTGTCGGTATATATCCAGTACGTCCCTCGTACCGTGTCCGCGCTGATCCCTCGCACTTGTTCGCCAGCCTTGGGGACAACGGTCAAAACCGCACCACGTCGTGCAGAAAAACACTCACCAGAGGAACCTCGTATGTCGTCTTATCGTTCAAGTTACATATTGCCACGAGGCAGTCCCTATACAACAGCATGAAGTGGAACTTGGTCGCGACCATGGATAGGGGTGGGGTGGCTTGTAGATGCGGAGGATATGGTAGGAGTTGGGCAGAGTCAATCAGATCGTCGGTGCTGGATTCAAAATTCAGCGTCCCGTGGTAAATCCCAGCGGCTGGAGGCCCTAGTCAGTTGGCGACAGATGTTTTGGCGAATTGAACGGTACCATTCATCCATGCAATGAGTCTCGGAAGAGAGTGAGCCTGGTCAGCATGATCGGTAAAGATGTGGAGCTCTGAGTTTTGGATCTGCCCGGGAAGCTCAAGAATCTCTGATACGAGTCAGCATGCACCATCACGCAGCGAGGAATTTGAGACAACATACTTGGTGTTGCGTCCCGATAGCTCGCAAATAGGCTTGTGAACACCTTTCCTTCATCCCCCTTCCTCTCCGGTGCACCGACGAATTGGTAAATTCTCGTCGGGATAGTTGCAACCACCAATGCCTTCTTCGGGTCCAACGGGGGGAACATATCGAACCTCAACCCCGTAATAGGTTGTTTCTCCGGCATCGAGAACAGAGGTTGGAGGTACCGGTCCGTGCTCTTGAAAAGATCCTCAGCACCGTCCAACAACGCCTCGTAAATCGTCCCGCTCCTCGCCCCGATCAAAATCTCCCGACTTGAGGTTGAAGTCCCCTGGGACGAAGCCAAAAGAGCAGACCGGTTCCAAGCGACGGATTCGATCATCATCTTCCATGATTTGAGTTGTTTCGGTTTCTTAGACGGGATGTATATATACCACGTCTCTCCCTGTATGGAAGTGACGAGTAAATGCCTCCCGGAAGGGTCAAAGAACATCTTGTAGATCGTCATCTCGTTGGGTTTGCGGGGGATCTGTAAGATGGATAGATACTGTTCCCGCGTCAATTCGAGCATTACGAGTCGGTTGTCGGATAAGCCCATGACGAGCGTGTTGGATGACACGACCAGGGCGACGAGTGGGGCGGGGAGGGTATATTGAACACGTTCCAGGTTGAAGAGTGGTTTAGGCGTATCGTCAACCTCCAGAAGCTCGAAGGTAATTAATAAGGGTGCGGTCAAATGACAGGTAGTACTCACAGCCGGACTCAGGTCGACGACTCTGTTATCACCGGGCTCATAAGTCGGCTCAAAGCCTTCATACTGTAACTGGGCGTTCGACAGCCCAAGAGCAGGAACATTCGAGTGCTCTACATCTACGAGGATGAAACCGGTCCGTTATAAAGCGCGTGATGTCAAGATATAGCACGAACAGTCGTCGAACATGGTGAGTTGGGTCGCCACCCGCTGTGGCTGCGACAAACGCGCAGGTAGTGATCGCGCGACAGAGACATCGTAAGCGCTCGCTTGAACGGGCAGAAATGAGATTCCCTCTGGTCGAAACTGTACAATCGGATACGCGATACACGGGCTACTGAGACACACGGGGAGGAAAGGATCTTGGGACAACACAAGAACATTACGACGGCATGATGCATAGTAATGTTTGGGGTAAAGTAGGAGGGTAAGAAGGAAAGAGTAAAGAGGACGGGGACAACGCGTCGGGGGTGAAGAAAAGATAAGATGTTTAAGTCGACCTCGACTGGTAAAAAAAGTGGAAAAGAAAGGGGGGAGACAACGATAGCATTTCAATGGGTGGTGGATAGCAAGTGGGGGAGGGAGGAAAACATCTGTTGGACGAACGGGTCGCGGCGACCGGACGTTACTTGGGCTCAAAGTTCTCTATCGGTCCTCCTCCTTTTGGAGGGGGGAAGCATGTCATCCCAAGATGTTCCTGAAACGTCGAATTGATCAAAAAGTCTTATGATTCGAGGCGTCCGACTTACCAGCCAAATTCTCATCAGGGAAGAACGAATTAAAATCGCTGTTAATCCCCGCTAAAGGGCTACTGAATGGCGCGCCGCGTATAACTGGCAAAGGACCGGTCCTGACAACTGGGCTGTCCTCAGACGCAATCGGATTTGCAGCCGCGCTTTTCTCCTTTGCATCCTCCGCTGCGACTCCAGGCCACGTCTGATAGATGTCTGCGAAGGGATCTTCGCCAGCAAGTCTGATAGGCTCAAGTAACCCACTGTCTCGAAGGGATGCCGGAGAAGCGGGCGAGTCGGAGCTAGGGACGGAGGAAGTCGAGAAAATGCTGGAGCTGCTGCTCTTCGAAGAACGGAAGCTGTTGTCCGGCGAATCCAATGTCCATCGACGAGGGGTTGGGAGTGAGAATAATCTGCGAGGGGAAGGTTTTGGAAAACCCGGAGTCCTGTTGGCAAAGGTATTCAACTGCCAAAATGAACGCTTTTTTGACGATGTAGGGATACTGGGGCTTCCCAAAGCGCAATGTTTAGATTCAGGCGGCCCGAGAACGATTGGGCTGACATCGAGACCTTTGCCTGGGGTGCTTGTGGCTTCGCTGCGTATGAAAGAAGCGAGCGAAAGATCCCGGGTAGTCGAATGAAGGGGATGACTTGGGCTGGGGAACCTCCAAGGTTGATCAGAGGGGTACCTGGGAGTAGAGTGACGGAACGAGGGAGTAGCTAAAGGATCATACGGTGGCGTTAAACTTTTTAATGGTGACCCAAGGGTATGAGATGGGGTGAATGGGGTGGACTTTGGAGATGGTTTGGATGCTAACGGTCGGGGTGGACTAGCCTTTGGGTCCGGCAAGACCGTGTTTACTTCTGCAGGAGCGGGAACAGGCAATGCGTTTGTCATGGGAGAGCGAGATCGTTTTCGGTCGTTGGAAGCGTCGGATTCAGAGTCATTTTCCTGGGATGTTTTTGGTTCCTCAGACCTTTCCTCCTTTGACCTCCAATTCTCCTCTGTAGGGACAGTTAGTATATGTGCTCAGACTGCATTGAAACGCATGATACGCACTATTTCCGGCACGACGCCGGCTGCGGTCGGGGTTGGTGGTGTCGCGACGATTTGCCATGGCAATCTTGTGCTTTTCATAGACATGGCGGCGCCACATACTCTTCGCATTCACCCCGGCATAAGTACGACGACAGAAGGTACACCTTAGGCGAGGTTCCTGACCCTCTGGCCAGGGTTCACCCCCGCGTTCCTTAAGGTCCTTTTTCTTTGCAGGACACCAACCCCTGGGAGGTTCGAGCTGAGCCGGATATGGAATAGCATTCGGGTTGGAGTTCGCAGGAGAGACGAAGTCTTGTGGGTCCAAAAACCAGTTTTCGTTGTCCGCCATGACTGTGTATGTGAGACCTTGGGAATACTTCTCGGAGTTCGGAAAATTTGTAAACGGAGGGTGAAGGAAGACCGAATTTGGATCAGCGGGTGTGGGGTCCATGGGGTACATAATATGAGCTGAATCCTTGCGTGACAAGAGAGACCTCGAGGTCGAGGCGGAGAAAGCTTGTGATGAGGTCGCTGGCAGCATAGAGTTTGATGCAGGCTGAAGATCGTCGGCGGTGAAGTGGCGCTTTAGGATTGGCGGTGCGGGATCTATGCCCAGTGATGCAGAGAAGGTGTACGATGGCTGAAGTGGTGCTCGCGATCTCGGTTGGGCCATCGTGAGGGATTGACCAAGCTGAGAGGAGCAACGTAAGCAAGAGAAAAACGAGACGAGAATGACGAGAAATCTGCACAAATTGTCTGGAAAGTGTAACCAAGTCTTAACGGAATGAAAAACAGAGCTCAAAGCGAGATGAGGAAGTGGAAGAAGAAGACGAAGAGCGTCAAGACTCGGGTAGAAAAATATTGCAAGCGATGGGTCGAGCCGAAGGCGAATGGACGACAAGGGCCAAGACAGAGAATCAATCGGAACACAACCACCACCAGCGGAGTTTCAACTTGAGTTGTGAGAAAACTGGGTCGCGACGCGAAAGTCACGTGTTCAATCTCAACCCGTCACTCGTGCTACTGCAACCCTCTACAACCATGATTATCTACAATGCTAACGCGACGTAGCTATTTCATGGAGTTGAGAGAGTGTTCAGGTTGACTGTAACTTTGAGTATGGCTCACCCTGCGACCACGAGGACTCCGCCCAACGGAGTAATCGGCCCGAGGAAGCGGAACCTGGATAACCGCTAGAGCCTCAGCCACCACAGACGAGGGACGCGAGCAACGAAACGCACTTCTCTTTGAACGCGGTCAACGCAAGGATGGAACCGGAGAACAAAATTGTGCCTCCGAAGATCGCCGGTCCGGCAAACTTGTGGGTAGCAAACCTACTGTGCTGGGAAATGGCCAGCAACGCGATCCCATTGAAGGTCTACGTCGGTCGGAAGGGTCACGGTAAACTCTCCGTAAATTCGGGTGGGCTCCGCACCATGTAATTAGAAGCTTTCACCCAGCTGGCAATCCTTTCCGGGGTCATTCCCGGTATACTCTTCAAGCTGTGCGCTCCAAAAGCCGCCGCAGAGACCCCGATGGCAGCTGAGAGACGAACAAAGATCGATTCGTATCATTTCGTATGTACACAACATGCTCACCGAGCACTGCGCCAGAACGCCATAAGTTAGCAGAGTTTACAAGTGGTTCAGCCATCCTATTCCGAGGCAGCAAGGGTGTGGTAAGAATGTTCCGTGACACCCAGTCACGCGGGTCACGGAAGTAATTTTCGGAAAGTGATCGACCTGGACCTCAATCCGCCCGTCAGCCATGGCCAAGGCACAGAAAAAGACTGGAAAGGGTCGGTTAGACAAATACTACAAGCTCGCAAAGTCCGTTCATTATCTCTTGTCTCTATTGCAGTTATCTCAACCTTCCATCCAGGGAACAAGGTTACCGAGCCCGTTCGGCGTTCAAGCTGATACAGCTGAACAAAAAGTACAACTTCCTGGAATCTGCACGATGTTGTATCGACCTGTGTGCTGCACCAGGAGGTTGGTTGCAGGTCGCTAGCAAGTATATGCCCCCGAATAGTGTCATCGTTGGTGCGTTAATTCCGTTCTTCCCTGGCCTGCTTCCACCTCATGCGCAATCAAAGGCGTTGACTTAGTTCCTATCAAGCCCATCCCTCGGGTTGTAACCTTTGCGGCCGATATTACGACCCCGCAATGCAGAAACCTGATTCGTGGAGAACTGAAGGACTGGAAGGCCGATGTCGTGCTACATGACGGTGCTCCTAACGTCGGTACCGCTTGGGTCCAGGATGCTTACAGTCAATCCGAGCTCGTACTTATGAGTCTCAAACTCGCGGTCGAGTTTCTGATCAAGGGCGGGACATTTGTCACCAAGGTTTTCCGGAGTGCCGACTACAACAACTTGATTTGGGTCTTCGGTCAGCTGTTTGCCAAGGTTGAGGCAACCAAACCGCCGTCTTCGCGGTAAGAGAATTTTGCCCTATTTATCCCTGCGTAACCCACATCGGGAGTTCTCCAGGAATGTCTCTGCTGAGATCTTCGTCGTCTGTCGAGACTTCCTCGCGCCAAGGCAAATTGACCCCAAATTCCTTGACCCGAAGCACGTCTTTAAGATGCTTTCGTCTTCGTCGTCCATCGACAAGGGTGCATCCTCCAACAACTTTCAAGCCAACGTCTTCCAGCCCGAGAAGAAACGCCGGAAACGAGACGGTTACGAAGACGGAGATTACATACTGTTCAAGGAGAGTGCAGCTGCCGACTTTATTCAGGGAGCCGACCCGGTTTCCTTCCTTGGAAGTGTCAACAAAATTGCGTTCAAAACAGACGAGGAGAAGGAGTACGTTCACTCCTCGGTTCACCTTGAACTCGCGTCGATGAGGTCCTTTTCAGATGGCGTAACCTCGACCTGACAACACCAGACATTCTCGCAAACTGCGAAGATCTGAAGGTTCTCGGAAAGGGAGACTTCAAGACTCTCATCAAATGGCGGTCTGCTCTGCGGGAAGAGGTAAATCGGCACTGAAACGACGTTGTCCCGCATATGCGCTTCTAACTGTTCCCCCCCAGCTCGGATTGGATGTAAAAAATAAGCCCACGGAGGAGCTCACTGAAACCGTCGAGGTTGTCGAGGAGGTGGATGAGGAACAACAGATCCAGGACGAGGTAGGCTACTGATTCCCCACGATGTGATCCCGCCGCTTACAGCTGATGAATAGCTCGAACGCCTCAACGCCGAGGCTACATCTCGGAAGAAACGCGAACGGCGGAAGGCCAACGAGGTCAAGCAACGGACCATTCAGCGGATGCAACTCCAAATGACCGCCCCTCTCGATATCGGATTGGACTTTCAAGATCGGGCCCTCGGTCACGGACAGGAAGATATCCTCGACCTCGAGATGTCGAAAAAACAACTCGGGAAGAAGGGTCACGTTGACCTCGTTAACCTGGTCGACGACAAGGATGATTTCGACAGTGACCAGGGAGAACAAGGAAAGGGTGGAATGGATGAGGATGAGGAGACTCTGGATCCAGACAATGAGGAGGACAAGAAAGTGGACGACCTCGAGGCGGAGTTGGACGGGCTGTACGACGCATATCAGGAGAGGATGAAGGAGCGGGATACAAAGTATAGGGTCAAGGAGGCCAGGCGGAAAGACAAGTCACGAGAGGAGTGGCATGGCATTCAGCAACAGGACAGCGATGACGACAGCGACGGGTCCGAAGGAGGGTACGACGTCGTGCAGGCCGCCAAGGCTCGGTTTGGGGAGGACTCTGATACGGACTCGGACTCTGAATCTGACGACAGCCCAGACACCCATTCCACCAGCAAGAAGCTCAAACGGATGAGAGGGGCCGACTCCGAGGTTGGTGGGAGGCAACTCAAGAAGGCTAGGAAAGAACAGCTGAAGACGAGCAGAGCTGCGAACATGTGGTTCGGCCAAGACGTGTTTGCTGGGGTTGACTTGACGGTCGGCGACGATGAGGGTGAGGACGAAGATGAAGGGATGCATGATGTGGAGGATGGGGATGTGGGTGAAGAAGGTGGGGGGGATGCGTCCCGCCCTGAGGGGTCAGCAGACTCCGAGAACGAGTTCGAGATGGTCCCGCAGGAAGACCACGACGAAGACATGTGGGACGTCGACGACGAGGATCAAGATGAGATCAAACGGTCAAAGATACACAGTATGATTCTTGAAACTCACTCGCGAGGAATGATGACTCCTGACAAGGGTTACAGAATACGGTCTGTTAACAGACGAAGCCGTATCCATAGCCCACCGGTTGGTAAACCGGGAAACCACCAAGACCCACCTGATCAATGACGGCTTCAACCGTTATTCCCTCAACTCCAAAGAGGGGTTACCGGGGTGGTTCCTCGACGACGAGAGCAGACACTTCAAATCCAACATACCCATAACGAAGGAGGCTGTGGCCGCCCTCCGAACACGTCAACGCGCTCTGGACGCTCGTCCGATCAAAAAGATCGCCGAAGCCAAGGCTCGTAAGAAGTTCAAGGCCACACAGAGATTGGAGAAGGCAATGAAGAAAGCTGAGGGTGTTCAAGATGCTTCGGACTTGTCTGAGCGCGCAAAGGCACAGCAGATCGAGAAGCTCATGAGGAAGGGTACGTCGAACGGTAAACCTAAGAAGGACATCAAGGTTGTCGTGGCCAAGGGATCCCACAAGGGACTGCAGGGCAGGCCAAAGGGTGTCAAGGGCCGTTACAAGATGGTGGACTCGAGAATGAAGAAAGAGGTGATTTCCCTCCGGTTTTTGCTTGTTTTTTTTTTTTCGTTGATCCTTTCTTCCCTCAGGTCCGTGCGGCGAAACGGAGAGAGAAAGCCAGTAAGAGATCGAGGTAAAATGGAGGTAGCACATTATGTAGTAGCGTATTACCGAGTAGTATTAATATCATTAGCGTTGAGATCATCCAATATCAGGTTGTTAGTTGGACGATGTTGGAAGGTAGTCAGCTTGTCACACTGGAACAGGAACTCGTTCCATTCTTTATCCACCATGGGATTCCCACCATTAACCTAGTCACCTGTCAGTCCAAGCTCGAAAGTCTGCAAAAGGATAAGTATTACCAAACAAACTGAAGACTTTTGACTCGTCTCGAGATCCAAGATAGTTTCTGTCACAGCCCCTCCCAGGTTGTCAGTACCGCTGGAGCTGACGTTCCGCCTCACACTCTCAGTTGAGTGGAGTTCGTAATTGACCCGTTGGAATAGGAAGGAGGCAGGGGGTGCTGGTTGTTCCATCCCTCCATGTTCTGTGCCCTGAAGGCTTTCGGCACAGATCAGGTCCCAACAACAGGGACTTTACGGTCATTTACTCACTATGCATCCAATTCAGTGACGTACTGCTGGAGGACGAGGGGGAGGGCCGTATCGGGAACCAGAGAGAAGTCTTGGACAGAGAGTCGGATGTCCGACGGTCTACGGTGGATGTCAGCTGTGGAGGATGACCAAATGCGGGCGTCGTCTAACCTATGAGGGATCAATACGTCAACTTTGGATTGGTAGCCCGTCCACATCAGTGGCGTCTTGGAGGCTTGCAGTACGTGTTTCATATCGGTGGTAGTGACATCGACATCCGATTCGACGTCGCGCGTCTCGAGGGGGATCTCGAGCTTCAAAATTCTTGGGGGTGATGAAGACGATGCGAGTGCCCCCGAGGCGCGGTACGTCAACCGATGGAGATTTTTGAACCTAGGTTCAGAATGGGTGGCCAGGGAAGGGGGGACGCTGGGCACGAACTCGGATCTCGCTTGTTCAGACTGGATCCAGTTCAAAATTTTGGAGTACGGGCCATGACCTTTCATAGGGGGTGTCAATGTGGTTTTCTGTCCGTCGGGATGCGAAAAGAGGATGTGCCCAATGCTAGATGCTAGGTTCAATCGCTGTTACAACGAGACGATCGTAATGACATACGAAGCGGTGCAGGTTCTGATTCGGTTGGGGGATTCGCTGGGAAGAGAATCCAGGAGTGCACCCCGAAGGTCGATGGATTCCCTGAGCCAATACATGAGCAGATGTTTGTGCAAAAAGAACTACGACGCACTGAGAAGTGTTCACCACACTACCAGAGTCTAGGCCACCAGTTTTAGTAATACCGACTGTAGAGTTTTGGGTAAGCCAGTCAGATAATTTACGGATCCGGAAAACGCCATCTCCCATGGTCCAAGGGAGTGAAGTGTGATGAACGAAGGGGTACATCGAGTAGAACTCCTCTTCTGCTGAACGGCCCAAGGACCACCTCGGAGGTGGTGGAGGGATATGAGACAGAAGCGGGAGCTTTGGTCTTTCTCGCAGCTTGGATCCAGTAAACATCAGGGTCAAGACGGGATGGAAACCTGAACAAATAGACGGACGTAGTGAGTTGCCCGGTTTATCAACCGTTTAGCGGCTGAAAGATTGCGAGGGTCTGCAGCACATATCCTGAGCTATTCAGGTGAATCAGCCAGGGTGGGTGAATTTCGAAATCTTCGATCGAACCTGGTCGCCGAAACTTTCAACAAAAGCAGATGACAGCCTAGAGACCTTCTCTAAATATTCCTTGGAGAGGGATTCAGAGCCATGGTATTGGACTATTTCCTCGACAATGGACTATTCCCGGCTGGATCAGTGACTTTGCGCATAATATGCTGGAAAGGCATTACCCGCTTCAAGGTACCAATCCTTCCTGAGACCTGCTTCAACGAGCTTCTCAGACCCCGAACTTTGAGCGCGAGAGGTTTTGGGACCATAGATATCCGAACGGAGAAATCATTCGCGAGCCGAAACAGGTCCGAGCCGTCTTTGAAACTGGGGTATCAGGTTTGGTGATCCTGAAGATCCACCGGGACACGCACCTTTACCCAGGATCAGGAACAATTGACTGCGTGAGAGGTTGAAAGCTGAGGGGAAGGTTGGAAATCCAAACGGGAAAATAGGTTTGAAATCTGCTTACTCTCCGTTACAACCTCCGTCCTCTCGCGCCTCCTTTTCTCAATATCTCGGAGCGACGGCCAACCCCAGGCATTCTCTACAATTGCGCGCGCATAATCGACCTTACGTCTACCAGATCTCCACAGCCGAGGATCCAACTGACACTTTTCACCAAACCGCCGAAGCTGTTCCCCGTTGAATGATCGGCCCAGGTGCTCTATCACCTCGTTGTACTGTTTCGCGTACAGCGCCGATTCCGGGTGTGCATATTCACGGGGTCTGCCGCGTTCCAAGTCCTCTAATGAGGGCTGGGAACCTGTAGTCTGAAGGGAAGCCAAGAACACATCAACTTTCAGACCGCCTTTCCGGTTTGGGGCGAGCGACGGCTTTAAAGGTGATGCTGTCGGAGTTGCCGCAGACTGGGCTGTAGAGGAGATTGGTTCCGTCTCGTTCGCAGACTCTTGAGGGCTGTCTGGGGAACTACGCGCGAGTGCCTGTTGAGCCAGCCATCTTCGGTGGTGCTGGATAGTATGTGGAGACTTTATGCAGCGTCGGAGAAGGGCCTGGGACATTCGCGTTCGCCGACGCTGCCGGTGACGGTGGTGACGGGGATGAGCTTGCCCTCCCCGGAGTTGTTGGCCCGCTGATCGCACGGATGAAAAAACTCCCACGGTCGCTAACCCGTCCTCATATCCCACAACAAAAAAGACTAGGCGTCCTTTTCCGCAGACATGGCGATTCCAAATGGTACAGAAAGCGACGCCAACGACGATGTCATTGATTTCTCCGATCTCGAGGCAAAGTGAGTAGCGGATCTTCACGTGCACCGCTCATTCACCAATGGTGAAAACTTCCTGATTAGATTCAAAGTTGTCGCGGACGAAAGTTTCGACAGTATCATCGTTTTAGACGGTGTCCCTGTCATCGACAACTCAAGACGCGAGAAGCTCCTCACCAAAATTTCCAGGGAGTTTGCGAAGAGAGGCTCCACGATCTCAGCAAACAATATCACCGTTCCATGGGATGATACCACAGGAAAGAGCAAGGGGTCCGTTTGCTTTTGCATCCGTAAGGCTTATATTGACTTCCAATCCACTAGTTACCTTTTCATGGAGTTCAAGACCCGCGAAGACGCCGAGTACGCTATAAACGCCATGAACGATGTTCCTTTTGATTCCAAACACACGTTCCGCCTCAACCACTTCCTCGATGTGGAAAAGTACACGGAGATGGACCCCACCTACGTTGAGCCCGAAACTGAGGTCTACAAGCCTGGCGTGCGTGACTGCCTCTAACTACAGCGATCATCATCTTATTCCGTTTCAGGAACATCTACGCGCTTGGTTGGCTGACCTCCAAGGGAGGGATCAGTATGCTACATATCGAGGGGACGAGGTCGCAGTTAACTGGCACGGGAAGCCCTCTCAATGCGAGGTTGCCCACACCAGGGTTGTATGTTCCGCGTTCCAGCCGAATGATCACGCCCCTTATTCCTTCCCAGAACTGGACGAACCTATACGTCTCGTGGTCGCCGCAAGGTACCTACCTTGCTACCTTACATCGTCAGGGTGTCTGCTTATGGGCCGGCACTTCGTGGGAATTGAGACAACGGTTCGCCCACCCGCTGATAAAGCTCATCGACTTCTCTCCAAACGATAACTACCTCGTAACATGGTCACACGATCCTGTTGTTGTTCCAGAAGGTTCACAACAGGGCCCCAACTACTTCTCCTTCGGTGACCAGGGTAACAACGTTGCAATCTGGGATATCAAAACTGGACAACTTCTGCGTACCTTCCTCATCGAGAGCGATGACAAGAAACAACTCCAGTGGCCAGCCCTCAAGTGGAGTGCGGACGAGAAGTACGTCGCTCGTGTGACTCCCGGGCAGCAAATCAGTGTCTACGAACTTCCGAGCATGGGTCTCCAGGCGAAGAAGAGTTTGAAAATCGAGGGTGTCGTCGACTTTGAATGGTGTCCGCACGGAGACAAGGACAAGGACGAAGCTGAAAAGGCTGCCAAGTCTGGAAAGCCTAGCAAGGTGAAGGAGAATATGTTGGCTTACTGGACTCCCGAAGTTGCCAACCAACCTGCTCGTGTGACGGTCATCACTTTCCCAAGCCGTTCAGTGCTGCGTCAAAAGAACTTATTCAATGTATCAGACGTAGGCCGACTGCTTCGCGTTGTTTCTTGCAATTTACTCACGTCTTTCCAGTGTAAACTGCACTGGCAAAACCAAGGCGACTTCCTTTGCGTGAAGGTCGACCGTCACACAAAAACGAAGAAATCCATATTCTGCAACCTCGAGATCTTCCAAGTGAGAGACAAGGATTTCCCTGTTGAAGTCGTCGAACACAAAGGTTAGTATACGGACAAAAGTCTCTGGAAGACGAACTCACGTACGCTTTCAGACACCGTTTTAGACTTTTCGTGGGAGCCGAAAGGCGAAAGGTTTGCCATTGTGTCATCTAGCGACCCGAACGTCGGAAACCCAGGACCAGGTATCACCGTCAAGACAGACATCAGCTTCTACCAGCTTGAACGAAGCAAGGGAGACTTTAAACTCCTTCGTCAGTACAACCTTAGTACAGGTTTATCGGGAGACTCCTCACGGTGACCCTCTTTCAGGTGTTCTCACATCACGCACTAGCAACACCATCCGTTGGTCTCCCAGGGGCAGACACGTTGTCCTGGCTACTGTCGGATCTTCAACAAAGTCAGAGTTGGAGTTCTGGGATCTTGACTTCAATACGGAGGAGGGCAAGAAGGAGAGCGCAGGAGATTCTTCCGGAATCCAAAACCTCGGAACCGCTGACCATTACGGCGTGACTGACGTCGAGTGGGATCCCAGCGGACGATACCTCGCAACCAGCGCTAGCGCGTGGAGACACACCGTACGTGTTACCGATCCAACCTCTTGTCGCGTAATTCACGGTTACCAACCTCTTTTTCTCAACAGCTCGAGAACGGGTACGCGATCTGGGATTTCAAGGGCCAAGAACTCCAAAAACACATCCTGGATCGATTCAAACAATTCCTCTGGCGGCCTCGCCCGCGTACGCTCCTGACGAAAGAACAGCAACGTCAGATCCGCCGAAATCTTCGAGAATACTCCCGAGTGTTCGACGAGGAAGACGCAGCGGAGGAAACGAACATCAGCGCCGAACTCATCGCTCACAGGAAACGTCTCGTCGACGAGTGGAACACTTGGCGTACCCTGTGCGAAGAAGAGGTCTCGGATAGGAGGAAGGGTAAGAAGGGTGAACGGCGCGGAGACGAAGCTAAGGAAGAGATTGAGGTCTGGATCGACGAGGTGATCGACCAGATCGAGGAGGAAATTGTGGAGTAGAAGCGCTTCCTTTGTCATACATTCTATCGCCGTCCTCGCTTCCTGTGTATATACACTCTCACCCATTGTAGTCCTCTCTTCACTCAGAAACTATGCATTCTGATTTCCCAGGAGCTTGAAGGACATCGGACGGCCGATAGCACCCGTAAGCAATACCTATCATCGGAGTAGCATTCCATAGAGAGGATACGAAAATGCGAGGATATCCCATATTCTGTGGTATATAGGAAGTAACGAGGGTATTACGCATCAACCTTGTACCACTTTCAGAACCTGACAGAGATCCGATGACCTACTAGGGTCGAACCACCCACCAACCTCAACGCCTGGGATGGGCGGAGGAAAACACCTCTAAAACTGGCACTTCGAAATCGTAACCAGTCTCGATGGGTTCGGTAACGAAAGGAGTCTCGAGAATGTCCGTGACCTCCTCTTCACTGGCGATCGAGTGTTCCATGACAAATACACCTCCGAAGGGGTTCTTGACATGAAGACATCGACGTAACCGGAGACGACACCACGACGATCAAGTTTAGTCTCCTATAGTTGGAAGGACAACCCCATCGAAAGTCACAGCCGCAACAGAACGCTATCCAAACCTCCCGTCAGCACGACCTTGCTAATTGCGATGGTGACGAACCATACATCCAGAACCGGGGAAGCAACTGCAAGAGCAGTGAGGGTGACAGCGAAGGCAGTGGAGAAGAACGTGTTGTAAAGACAGAGAAAGCGCAGTTCGCAAAGGAAGGTGGGGTGTATGGTTCGATGAGGAGCGGGGAGTAACTCAGTCCAATTGCTAGCGGAGAGTGCCATCGTTAGGGCCTTGGGCCTGGGGCCACTGGTGCGGGGCGCGTGAGGTATGCCCACCAGCAGAGTTAAGGAAGGGGAGAAAGTTTCCACTTCATGGAAGGCTGCCGGAATGGGCGCTTTGTAGGGACGAGGAGGTCCCGCTATTTATTTCGCGTTCAGTTATCGGCGATGGGTGTGTTGAACTGGTGTTGGTGTTTCACTTGTCCTCGCGGCGAAGAGTCGGAGGAAGGACCACAGGTGTGTCGAACCTTTTCGGTGTCAAACGTGCGGGTTTCCCAAAGTAGGCGGTCACCGAGTCGACGCATTCTTATCGCCGGGAGCACAGCGCCTCCCGCGTACGTCGTGAAAACGCCGCCGGGATCCTAAAGCACGTGCTTCTGAGTCCGCTTCTTCGCACTCCTCCACAATCGCCTAACAAACAGCGAATAAATACAGATAAGGACAAACGCTGATGCAACGATCGCCCCAAAGATGTAGAGTGGATCTTCTGGCAACTCGCCATTCGATGGAACTCGGCAATTCATGGAGAACATGCCTGGAGAGCACACCATCCATGTCAGCCGCGGGGACATTGTGCATTCGGTGCATACCCACCAATCAAAGTCTGCACACTGAGAACTCCAATACTGACGACCGTCAAGACGATGATGGCGTTGTCACTGCTTCCTTTGGTCTTGACGGCCCGGATATGCAGTTGAGTGTGGTATATTGGGTGTGACTGGGCCAACATCCGTTCGTAGTGAGCGAGACTCTGTTGCAGAGACAAGATGTGATCTAGGGTGACGACTCAGCATAACGTTTAATCGGGAATGAAGGTGACTGACCGAGGATGTCTCCCAAGTGGATATACAATTCTGGATCACTATCCAGGGACCACTCTCCTCCGGTAACAAGTCTCTTCCGAATCTGTCCAATCAGGTCGGCCTTCGTTGAAAGCAACCTGGTGAGAGAGGTTACAAGTCTCCTGATCTTCACCATCCTGTACACCGTGCGGGTGGCTGGATTGGCCTGTTGCGACATCCAGGGTTCTCCGACGCCGGTTCCCGTCGAGGTTTTGAAAAGCTTAGACTTCAGGAATCTCCTGGCTCGCCGGATGTACAGGGAGATCGGCAATGGGGAGGCCCGGAACATTGCGGTCTTGACATGTTGCTGGGGTTTCACGGGGGACAAAGGTAGCTTCTCTTCACAAGCACTTGTCGAAGTGTCGTCCTTCTTTTCATCAAGATCCAAAGTAGAATCGCTTGAGGGCTTGGGCTTGGTAGAACTGGCTTTCGTGGCACCCTCTGAATCGTCGGGGTCGGAGTATAGGAACTTGTCAATCTGATCGACTTCCTTGTCGATTTGAGCCACGAAGGGGAAGAAGGAGTCGACGACTGAGTCAAGGATGCCGTGGGCTATCCAATCTGGACTTCGTGTGTTAACGCCACCAAACGAACATGACGACGAATTCTTTACCGGAAGATCTGTTTGTGTTCTCGTCGAGGAAAAGGACTCTCTCCCTTACTCGGTCTACGTGTTCTATACAGACGGTCAAACGTGAGATCACTCAACTCGGAAATGTGGTGCGAACCTGAAATATCTGTGAAGTGGAACTACATGACATCTGTGAGATCGCGGAGCGGCGCCTAAGGAATAAAAACGTACCGTACATATACCTCTCCCATCACGTAGTACCACGAGATAAATTAAATCTTCTGCTATTACACCGATGCTCGCGGTCGGAAGAGAGTCGACGCTACGACGAGCGAGCCTATCCAGTCGATCTCGAGTTCGTTCGCTTTCAATGGCCTTGAACACTATGAAGTAATATCCAAGTTTCGGGAATAGTTCCTGAAAGTGCGGTCAGCAAATAAGGACTGAAAAAACTCGGCAACGGACGTACCATTTTCTCGCGTGGATCCTGTTGCAGAATATCCTCCAAGGTCAGCGGGTGAAGGTGAAGTAGCTAAGGGAATGTGTGGGTACAGGGTAGTTGTGATAAAGAACATAAATGGTACCTTGCCGAGAGCCCTCATGTCTGCATACGTCGGGCTCGAGATGTCTAGCCACCACGATGGCCAGGATCCCTTCTCAAAACCAACTACACCATCTGGAATGGATCTAGGGACACGTTCCCGGGGCGTCCTGTTGGGATCTCGGTGTTTACCCTTCCCCGCCCTCCTTCTATCGCGGCCCTGGGTCATCGAGAGCGGGGGAGACACACTATGGATGACTGTTTCGTGGTTAAGAGTCCTGTTGCTCTTCTGGATGACCCGATCAGGCTGGCGCAGTTTTTCGGATAAACGTAGTGCATTTTGGACGCGGTTCAGGACCACAGGGAGTAAGTGTGTTCTCAAAACGCCTTGCTCATCATATTGGAGTATGGGATCAGATGCCGGTGTGCTCGCTCGGGACGTTCGCAGCTCCGGTGGGACGTAAAGAGAAAAACCTCGAGGAATCCTTCTAGTCTCCTGCCTGGCCCTTATCCTCGCGAGGATATCTCGTTCAGAACGTGCATTCTGATCCGCGCTATGTCGCCGTCGTCTCCTCTTCGTAGATTTCGTCTGAACAGACGGGGCGGATCTTGACTCGGATGAGGAAGATGAGGTAGATGTGGTAAGAGAGGAAGAGGAGGAATTGCGCCGTGCCCAGCGGGTAATTGCATGTTCGACCACGGCCGCCAATGCGCCAAGCCTGCCGGAAACAGAATACCCGGATGATGAAGATGACGAGCTGCCAGACGTTGAGGACTCTGGACGGGGCGGGGGAGGCGGAATGGTTATTATGGGGGGCGGGGGCTGGTCGTCGGGGAGGCCTCTGTAGATGTCATCGTCTTCCTCTTCCTCGCAAACGTCGGGAGTTAAGGGGAGGCCGGTCGGGATGTCGGACAATGGCAACAGCTCCGGTTGCTGGAACTCCATGGAAGCCATTGGGAAATTACAGGGAAAGGGTCGTGTACGCCGACGGGGGAGGTGGTGGCGGTCATAAATGGAGTGCAGCCAAAGTGCAGACCTGTGTCACGAAAACTGTTTTCTACTCAAGCGACGTCACTGGGTCGCTACAACTGCCGAACTACTCAGTCCGAATCCGCTTCCGTCTTCCGCTTCCGTCACTGTCCCTGTTCCCTTCGAACGACCGCTTTCTGGAGGGTGGAGGTTTCGAATCAAACGGACGCCTTTTCTTTTCCTTCTGCCCGATCTTTTTCTGTTTCTTCTCAATCGCCTTTCGCACCGCTCGCTTCCCTCCTTCAGCAGCCAGTGCGTCATATCTGGCCTTGACCAACAGTCTTCGTTTCTCGGCTATCGCGCAGCACAAACTTATCAGCGTTCGGGCGAGTTTCAAGAGATAAATTTTGCCTTACAATCTTTCATGTGCCAGGCACCCTTGCCCACTTTCCTCTTCTCCTTCTCCTCCTGTTTCGCCGTTCGAAGTGCATCCTGTTCGATTTGTTCCCTCCTATCCCTGTTCACGTTGCTTTCGGCCCGTTTGACAGCCTGGTCGAGCTTTGCAACTTCTTGTTCTCGTTCTTCCCTCTGATTGCGAGGAGAGGACGCCAGCATCTTCTTCGCCCGTTTGAGGTTCTCTTTCAACGCCGAAAGTTCCGTTTTGTGAATGTCTGCAAGGAAGCCGTATGACTGTCGATACAGCTGTGGTTGTAGCTTTCCTGTGAAAGGGAGGAATCGCGGATCCCGATCTTCCTAAACCCGACGTGAGCGCAATCCTCCAAGTTAACATCCAGCGGACAAACCATCTTTGGCACCTCAACGATCTGTCGACGTCTAGTTATTGGTTTCTTCGAAGTAACCTCCACAGGACTAGAAAGAAAGAACCAGAAGTAGAACCAAAAGTTACAAACCAGAAGCGCAATCAACTCACGCGTTCTTATTCGCCCGTTTCGCAATGTCAGTCCTAGGCTTATTGCTCCACTCCGGTTTGTGCGCATTTGGTTTACTTTCCTTACCCTTGGCGGGAACTTCCTCTGGCTCAGACTCAGACTCAGATCCTTCCTCTTCCTCAGAGTTACTTGGATTTTCCTCAGCCTGAGCCCTAGCAAGAGCACGTTGTGCACGCCGAAGAGCGCCAAGCGGCAGCGAAGCCAAGTCTGTAGGAGGATATGATAAGGGGTAGTCCTCCGCAGGCATTGTTAATCGACTTACTATCTTGTATGGCATCCTATAGAGAGCAAAGTAAAAGATAAACCATTCAAATTTCGGAGGCACATGAACCACACGCACGATATCCTCCGCATTGGCCGCTTCCCCGTGTGAAGCGTCCCCAGGGGGAATTTCCGGCTCCTCTAGATCCTCCTCGTCAACCCATTGAGCGACTCTTGGTGCGTCCACATCCACATCGGACTCTTCCCCGTCTTCATCAGAGTCTGCTGACGAGCCGTCATCGGAGTTACCCTCCTCGTTTTCATCAGAGTTTAGCATTTCATCGTCGTCCCACTCCACTTCACTCAATTCAGGCTCGGAGTCCACAGCTTTCAGCTTCTGCTTCAACGTAACCTTCGGAAGGGGTAATTGAACCTTGGAACTCGAGGCCGTATTGACCGCAGAGTTTTCTTTTCCAGGCTTTTCTCGCGAAGCGGGTCGGGGTCGTCGAGGCATGTATCCGACGGCAAAACTTTGGTTACGGATCGGAGATGGGAGAAGGAACGGAAAGGTGGTCACGCTGTGACAATTGACGACTTTGGCTTGGCGGGAAGGGATAATCGGACGGTTTGAGAAGCGTAAACAGTATGCATACGCAATCGTTGCTCGTGAGCGTCATTATGTGAACACATCTACAAAGGGTGTGCCGCGTGTGTCATCATCCGATAAAAAACAAATCGACCCAAAAGATCACTCCGAAGAGATCACCGCCTTCCCTCTCCTGCCATCTTCCCCAATCGGCACATACCTCCCTTCATCGTCAAGTTTTACATCCAACGAAAACCCAGTAACCGTAAAGGAAGGTCTCCAGAGCGGTGTTAACCCGAACCAAACGCCGATCTTCCCAATGAGCCATCGGCTTCCCCGAATACATTCCCGAACCGGGGAGGTCATCAATCCCTCCCAGCGGAAAGTAGGTCTGGCCCTAATACCGGTGTCGTCGTGATCCGTCCCACCACCGGTGCCGAGTGTAGACGGTTGTCCGAGCGTCTGGAGGTCCAAATCTTCCATATCCCATTCGGATTGGCCTTCCCCCAAGTGAATTAAGATCGCCTGCGTGGGTGGATGTTCTTGAGTAAAACAACGGCAAAACAAACCTGCGCGACGAGACTCACCTCGGGTGTTCCGTGGAAAACAATATCGTTCAACCTGACGTAGATCATGTTGAGGAACCCGTGATGGAATATGGTCGTCCAACCCGGCTTAGCCTTGAACAACCCCCGTTGGATAAGGAACTGCTCCAATACAGGTCGAGGTGAAGGTCTGTAGGCGATCGAGGTAGGGTAGTGCGGGTTGAAGTCGGTTGCATAGGTGTGGAGGGCCTTGATTGTCTCGTGGTTCCTCCTCCAAAAGTCATCCTAAGTTCAAACGACAATGTCAGCTCGAGTATGCAGGCTCCACGTTGTTGTACCAACCCAGAAGATATACCACCACGTTGCAGCCTCAGTCTTTGTCACAGCTGACAACCTATCGTACGTCGTCTGTAAGGCTCTCTCACACCCCAACATCAACTGTCGAACCCTGACGTCCTTCTCATGAGTGATCGAACTCTCCGCCAAGCGAGTCGGATCCCGAGGCATATCATAGACATTGGTGAAGAACCTATACGTCAACACGTTCGACTTGGCTCGAGTTTCCTCCAGGTAATGCTTTCGATAGCTCTCCATGATCCCCTCAATATGGGACAAGCGTTCGGGGATCAACCGCTGGTTCGTCCGCAAAAACCTCGCCAGAGGGGCGGTGAGGTCCCAGTCGTCATTCAGGCCGATCGCGTCACCACCAACCTCGACACTCTTGGAGAATATGAGTCGCACGTCGAAACCGCTACCGAGTTGGAGACCCTCCCAGATGAGGTGGCCGCGGGGTATTACCCGCAGCACACACCTCTCGAAGCCAATAGTCGAGGTCGCTTTATATCCCCGACCTCTGCAGTCCCACGACGACCGCGACCCAGCTTGCTGCACAAACATGAGACACTCCCTGACCACACGCAAGTGATTACTTACAATAATATGATCGTAAGGCCAGGCGACGATCTTCCCATCCAACGCTCTCAACGTCAACCGAATCTCGCGCCTCCTTGAGATTTCAGGGCTAGTGTTCTGTCTCACATACACTTCCATTTGAACAATCTCTCTAAGCGTGGCGACGCTCCCGTCGTCGAACCGGATAACCTGAGACCAATGAGCATAGTTCTAGGTTGGCGAATGTGTCCCACATACCAGGCTAGGAGGGAACGGGA
>Ga0307515_10003508_pt1 | contig 32974 bp, 33 predicted proteins | sample 17_EM_MG_FD_194513 | JGI IMG/M metagenome (GOLD analysis project Ga0307515, IMG submission 194513) | Populus trichocarpa ectomycorrhiza microbial communities from riparian zone in the Pacific Northwest, United States - 17_EM | ecosystem: Host-associated > Plants > Roots > Unclassified | place... | reverse complement strand
GGAGCTCTCCATCCACTACCCAAAAACGAAAATTTCACCCCCTCCCCTCTTCCACCCCCTCCGCTCTTCCACCCCCATTACCCCAGGGCACCATATTCTAGTCCTCCCCCAGAAATGTAACTGTTCGGATCCAGTATCGCATTGGCCAAGCACAGGGTGCCATCTGATGTGATCGCAGAGGAATACCCCAACCGTGCTATGTGGGAAGCACAGTGCTGTATGATGTGTCTACCGATTTTCGCTGTTTAAGTGGGTTGATGCGTCCATGGGAACAACTCATACTGGTGCTCACATGCCTGAGAAGCAGGTCTTTGTAGCCTCTCCGAGTGTCGTGGGTTGGAGCATGCTGTCCTCAGAAAAGCTCTTCATTGAACTGCTGCGCTGTCACGCCCTAGTTAGTATCCTCACAAGTGCTGCATGTCGTAAATTGTCGTAACTGGCATAAAACAACCGAAAAGAAGGCGAGTGGCCCCAGAAGGGGGACTACCGGTCGGTGTCAATGCTGAGTGGTATTGAGCGATGTACTGACGAGATACACTCCCCAAAGGTGAGTGGACACACACCGGTATGCGATAATGAAGCCAAAGTAAAACCGCAACCTGCCCAAAAAAGGGGAAGTCTTGGCAAAACTAGGCGGTGAGGTGTGTTGTCGAAGGTGTGTGTACCGCAAACGGCATTGGCGGTGGCGACCGCCCTTTCGCCAACCATATCCCCCCCCAACGGTTTTAGGTGCAACAATATCGGTGTGAGCTTGCGAGTGTGGCGAAACAGCTGGGAACGACGAAAGGTGCAACAGTCATACTCTATCACTTGGGTGTTACAGGTGTACTTGTACCGGAGACATGTTACAGGTCTGATACACGGTCACTGCTGTAGGGGCTGATGCCTCCTGTATATATCTCGAGTCTTTCTCCTTCTCTCTTCTCTGTACTATAGAATATACGCACATGGTTCTCCCCAACTTCCATATCGTAACATTGTGGGCTTTAATGGGTTTGAGTGATAGCTCATGTGTTTGCACGGATTAGATACTAAAACCGCCGACATCCATTGTCTGTTTACTGTCCACACATCATCTTATATACTCCGACATAACCTCCCATCCTCTCTCTCAACCCACCTCTCACTCCCCACCGCCGTCCTCGCATAGAAAATCTGCTCAGGATCAAACCTATCCTTAATTCTCAACAAACGCCCATAGTTCACTCCAAAAAACTCCCTCTGAAACCCCGGCTCAAACGGATCCGCTTCATTCATATACACCCCCGAGTCCGGCGCTAGCTTGCGGAGCGCCGCACCCCATTGATTCGTTACCTTGTGCTGATCCGCGAGTACGGAGCTCCAGGGGGCTGTGTCATTCCACGGACTATGAAGAGTTAGTGTGGAGGGAACAAAGGTGGTTGGGGGGGGGGAAGGGAGTGTACATAGTGACGATAAGATTCAGCTGGTTCTCCCTCCACGCCGGCAGGACCGCGTTCTCAGGGAAGCCCGCGACCTCGAGCGTGGGATGCGTCATAACTTCAAAGATCAACGATCCGCTATCAATAATCCCCCTAACCGTTTCCTGCAGCCGTTCTCGATCCTCCAGCACTGTTTTCCGCGGAATCAGCCGGCCGCCGTACTGTGCAACGCCGACCTGGACGAAGCCGAAGCCATTGTTGAAGGCGGGGAGATATCCGGGGTACTCGGTGATATTCACCGTATGTGTCAGCTCCAGCTCCTCAAGCTTCGTGACCAGCGGCTGCAGCAGCTTCGTAGTCTCCGCCGTCGTAAGCCCCGGCGCAAAGAACGGGCCAAGACTGAACGAGCCCGTGAAGTAGACGTTAACACTCATTGCGCCGCGGTCGGTATATGTCAGCGTTTGCTGGTGGAAATAGTCAACCGCCTCCCAGTACCTCTGCACCTGCTTCTCGCTCCCATCATGTGTCCACGAAACCTTCGCAATACTCGTCACCTCGTCAGCATGCACCTTCACCGTCATCGACGTGACAACGCCATACGTTCCCCCGCCGCCCCCAGAGAGCGCCCAATACAACTCCTTATTCCGCTTCGGATTCGCGATCCGCAGTCCCCCGTCTGCAGTAACGACTTCCCACTCGAGCACCTGGTCCGCCGCGAGTCCATAGCGTGAGTTAAGTGCCGAATGTCCACCGCCTTGCGTATACCCGCCCGTAATTCCCACTGTCGAGCACTCCCCGCCAACGACTACCTTCCCCACCTTATTCGCCGCCTCGAACGCCTCAAAGCCTTGCACTCCAGCGCCGAGCTTAAACGCCGCCCCGGTCCAGGAGTGCGCGCCGGAATACGAGGGGAGGTATTTTATACTCTTCAAGTGGTGCGTCCAAACGGCTAATGCTCCCGCACCAGTCGATTTCCCAAGGTAGTCGTGTCCCGTGTTACGGACTACGAGGCGGACGTTGTGCTGCTTCGCGAATTTTATGCCGGCGGAGATGTCGGCGGGGACGGAGACGTTGATGGCGTAGCGCACGTAGTTTCCGAGGGAGCAGGGGGTCGAGCGGGCGGAGAAGGGGTCGCAGGAGCGGTTGGCCCATACCGGGGCCATGATGGAGGAGGAGGATTCATCACTTATTCCGTCAGTCGCCATCTATGAATAGCAAAGAACAAGAGAGTATATACTGCAGCGCCGGATCTCGCCAATTTTTCTGCAAAAATGCGCACTGCTCAGCATCGTAGTTGGGATCGTGGCAGGGGGGACAGTGGCGACGAGACGGCCAGAGACTGTTTTGTTGAGTGCGTTCCAGTCTTTCTCGGAGGGCCAGGCTTTGTCATCGGGGAAGACGCGGCAGTTGTTGGCGTCGCTGGTTGTAGCCAGGCCTAACAGGCCGAGGGCGAAGATCAGGGCAGACACCACCATCGCAGGTTACTGAATTGACGGTGGAGACGGAATTGAGAGGCCGCGGAGGTGGTATTTGTATCACTCTGCTAGAATTTGTCCTGCCGGTAATATCTGTGACACAGAAAGAGGTACCCATTTTCAATAGCAGATACGTAATCTGGGGTTGACAGCAGGTAAGGCCCCGCAGATGGGTACCAAGATCGCTGTTCCTACAAAGTCCGCAATAAACCGCTGGCCTGAACCCAGTACTAATATATCAGCTGGTATTTAAGTACTCTATGGAAACGCAAGCGCGCCGCGCCACCGAGCACGCACATTAGGCGACTAACTAACGGGTGTGGCTAGCAAGACTATATTTTGTTAACCGTGTTTGGGGCGGAGCCCGGTGGAGAATATTACTAATTGGGCACTTGTGCACTCTGGTACGAATATCGGAACTTCGGCTGCCTCTCATAGAACTGCAAACAAGGATTCCTGCGTTAGCGAGTACATCTCCGGTGAAGAAATCGCGGCTACATGAGAACGAGCGTAGCAAACCAGCAGGATACCCTTCAGATTAAGGCCCTAGGGGGTTCTAGTATTCGAGTACTGTTTTACTTTCCGCTTGCCTCGTCACAACATCAAACACACTTGCCCTGAGCACGAGTGGATGGGGTGCAGTATGCAGGGCGTTTCTGACGTCACACCAAGCAGGTTGTTCCGGGCACAAATGGACCTCAATCAGACAGCCCGCAAACTCCTAGTCCATTCTATGTGCAGTTCCAACCGAACTTAACGCCTACTACCTCCTCTTCCCCACTGTCTTCGAATAATACCCACTCATCTCCAACCCCAACAGCAACATCCCAAGCAAATTCGCCTCCTCCTTATAACCCGTTCCAAAGACCCCATCCACAGCGCCTCTCCGTCCCTCCAAATCCTTCCTCCCATCCCCATACCCCCTCTTCTCACTCAGCCCCCTACAAACACCAATAAAAATCCCTACTCTTCTCCGAAAGCTTCTATAAAGCGTTTCCAGCTCCTCATATCCCACCGTTTCCCCCTTTCCCATTCGTCGGGAGACGCTCGCAAACTTCAGCACCAACGCAAAGATCTCATCCACAATCTTCATCACGGGTTGCTGCCGTTTACGGGATAACGTGGCAAACATAATCCGGTCGAGGATGTTTTCATGGTATGCTCTAAGGCGATCTAGACTCTCCTCGCCCCTCTCGTTGTCTAGTCCCTCCTCGATATCTTCGAGCTTGCGCTCAAAACGGGTCCACGTGGTGCCGATCCCGCTCTCCATCATGTAGTTCGCAAGGGTGGTAACAAAGTGTCTCGCTTCGATACCGAACCTCCTAGTTATAGGATCCACCTGCCTCCTACTAGCATCGCGCCAGAGGATGTTGACAACAAAAACCATACGGAGAACTCTCAGAAGTAACCGAAAGATGCGGTCGTAGCGGTACATAGCCGTCGGTGTGATGATCGCCTGCAGAGGCGATGGAGGCTTGTATTCTAGCTTCAAGAAGTCCAGGGCCGAGATGCTATTGGGATCCATACATGCCTCTAACTCTTCATCATTCATTTCGCGTACCGCAAATGAGAGGCCTCCTGGCAGCTCGCCCGTCTTCCCTGCAGTGTGAATTCCTGTTTTCTGCGCAGAGCATTCGGTGAGAACATCCATTAGAGCTAGGCGAAGCTCTGAGGACGCTGGAGGCCAGGTGTCGCGGCTGCCGAGTTTTAAACCCATCGTGCCGCCGGATCGCACAGCCCCCTCTTTCCGTTCGGTGTCGTCGAGGTCTGCATCGAAGAGAGCGTGCGCAAGGCGGGAAGAGAAGACACCGTCTCCAAAAAGTTGGAAGCGGCGGAGCAGGAGAAGGTGCTCGCGGATGTTGTGTTCTTTGAAGAACATACGGAGACATGCGTTATTGATGAGGCAGGATTGTGTGGAGAGAATATAGGAGAATGAGTGGAGTGGTGTGATAGAGAGTGGTGGAGCAAACGTAGTGAGCTGTGATGAGTCTGTGTCTGTGCTAGATCGAGTGAGATGGAGAACCATTGTAGTGAGGAGGTCTTGTTCTGAGGTTGCTTCTAGAGAAGGAAGGCTGCGGTTCATAACTTCTAGAGATTCGAGGAGAGTATTGCTGAGTTCTTCCTTCGATTTTCCAAAAGTTTCAAATGGGTACGCTACATTCATTTGATCCCCTGGTACATCATCCGGGGTGGGTGAATCAGCTTGTTGCACGGTATATTTGTGGATCGCAGCGCGAAGATTTTGCTCGTATGTTTTGGCCTGTGTCTGGAGACTGATTCGTCATTAATACACCTAACCCTGCCGATGAGTGATAACTCAGGACGCTCACCCTTCCAGATCCTGCCATGAGAACTTCCAAAGGAGCTTGGGTACGGTAGCACCCCTTGTGGCTGCCGTAACAGATAAAGGGTGTCGAGGATGAAACATCTCTAGGAACCTCAAACTCCTCCCGGTCTCGAATAAAGTTTCCGCGCTCTCAGCACTTATGAATGACGGTACCTGGGATTTTTCGAAAACCTGAAGCCAACTCAGCATCATGATTGGTCCAAAGTAGAGAGTGGGAATCACAAAGTTCTTAACAATCCTTTCTTTCCCAGTTTCGTCTAGCTCAGAGGTCTCTTCAACAGCTACAAATCCTCCCTTGCGAACAAGTTCTGCGATACCAAGACCCCCCGGTCCTTCGTCCAACCCAATCCACTGTTCTACAAACTCTAACCAAGGTCTACTAACCCTTGCTAATGTCTCCACTAGCAATGGTTTCAACCATCCACTTCGATGTTGTTGTTGCTGTACGACTTCGAAAAGCCGCGATAGCAACTGGCAGTCATCTCGTGCGCCAATCGTAGCAGAGGTAAGCTGTACAAAGGAATCGACGATGAGAGCAGGATCGCGGATGAGAGAGTGGAGATGTAGGATGCTCCGAATTGAACGGCTAGAGGTGGAGAGGCGTTTCTGGATAGATTCTGTTATCGTAGTGGTGCATTGGGCTAGGGCAACCAGTGCTGGGCTGGAGATACTGTAGACAAGATTTATCGCATCAATAATCATCCGTGTAGCTATGGTAGGGTGGAAGGAACCTAGGAGCTTGGTATACGGAATTTGCGAAACGTTCCAGCTTTTTAATATTCGTCCCGCACTCTGCAAAGGTCTTGGTGATGCTATCCGTGTCAGCGCCTCTCTCACCCTGCGGGCACGGGTGGAATACTTTTCTATCGTCCCAGCTGTACACCCTGAAACCCTCAAACTGTCCCTCGCAAGCTTAAATGACTCCTTTTTCTGATCCCACAAAAATAGCACGGAGCTCCGTCCTAATCCTAGATGTAGCAAGCACTATTCTTTGTCAGTGCACCCTCATCACTTTAATCCCCAACACTTGATACACACCGTACAAAACACATCCGTTCGAACAATGACACCGCTATCGCCACACTCTTCGAGCGCAGCATCCAGCACCGCCGGTCCTGCCTCAGTAATATACCCATTCAATGGCTCGTTCGCGCCCTCCACCAAAAACGAGTCCCACGTAAAGAACCTCGGGTCCTTTGGCGGAATCACTGTCTCGGGATCCATCCATATATCGCCATCATCATCCTGATCTTCTTCCCCAAGGATAGATGAAAATAAGTTCTCCTCTTCATCCGTCGTAGCTGTGATAGGGTCACTGCGGAACTCTTCATCCACCGGCGGCCAAATATTTGTGTGCAAACCACGTAAGGAGGGAAGCTTAAGCTCCTGTGGGATATGGAAGAGAGTGTTCCCAGTCTCATTGATTTTCGGGGAAGGTAGTGATGGCGGTGGACAGAAGTTGATGTCGAACAGTGTGCTTCCGAGTGAGGGGCCGGCGGAGAAGGTAGAGGAGCGCCATAAGTCGGGGAGAACGAAGGGTTGGCCTTCAGCCTTTGCGCGATCGGCTTCATCGGTCGCAAAGAGAGAGTCGTATTGAGACATTGATGATGATGGAGAGGTGGGGAGACGGGAGTGAGGTAAAGTGGGAACGCGCTATTGAGCCGCATGACCTCGGACTCGGACATGGGTGCAGCACCACATCAAGCATCACTCAAGTCACTGTTAATATCCAGTCTTTATACCGCCGTTAGGTCAATTAATAAATGCAAGCATTTAGCGTACTAAGTAGTGAAGCCACCGAACCCTCTATTTTCCATTGACATCATAAGAAACATACAGAAGGTGACAGAAAGAAAGCAACATCTATTGCTTAAAACCTACAAATTCCATCCGCAACCCCATGCACACAAGAAAGGCAACACAGCAACAGCAGCACCAATTTTTGTACACCTTTACCTATCTACCACCACATACACACTTAATGGTGAGTACCAGTTGCGCCCCGGTACCCAATCAGCTTCCGTCGTCCAATGATCTCCCCAACAGTGAAGAAACCGAGAATCTCAGCGCTGAGCACGCCGATGAAGACAAGGTCTTTCTTGTTCCCCGTACGTACAGACTCAATTGCGGTGCACGCAAAGGTTTTGAAAGTGTTGGGATCGAGAAGGGACCGGTAGGTAGATTTGAAGGTAGCTAGATCACTATCATGGGTTAGTAGAAGCAAGCGAAGGGGTGGGATACAAACGGTGGCGTCATCTTTTGGCCGCGGAAGACCAGCTTGGAAAGTTCGATTGCGACTTTGCCGTAGTAGATTGTTGGGGGTATGGCAGCTGGAGGGATATCGGATCAGCGGAGGTTTATGCCGGAAGAATGAGGGGTTAGGGAGGGAATATCGAAGAGCAATTGAGGCGCCGAGAATATCCATCTGGTCGATATATATACTCCAGCCAACCACAATTGTACCCCTAATCTTCACAAATTCAGATAGGAACGAACGCACCCTCAATCTGCTTCAACACCTTGCCGGTTCGTCCACCGGTCTTTGCGGCAAGCTTTGCAAACGATTCACCAGACTTGCCCAAGAACTCCATGGCCTTTCCCGCAGCCGCAACGGCGGATTCCTTAGCCTTTGCCGCAGATGCGGAGGCTCTCTCTGCGGCGGCGGTGGTGTTTGCCGACGTGGAGGCGTAGCGACGGGCACCGAATAGCAATTGCTGTCGGGAAAGACGGAAGGCCGAAGAACGCATGATTGACGTGTGGGGTTGGTGGGGGGTGGTGGTAGAGGAAGGCGGTAGTGTGGAATGAACGTGCGTCCTATGGCGATGATTTGGAGCGAGGTTGCGTTTCGGAAGCGGCTTTTTTCGACAGCGGTAATGATTCGTATCTGATAATCAAGATCGAGATGATCGAGATAAGATAGGCTAAGATAACAATACCAACCCAAACCTTGCATCATGTGAACACGTCATAAGTGTCGTCCTCTCACATGCTAGCCAGCGTTTTGGCTCTCGGTTCATGCCTCACTTGGCTCTCGGTATCACCACAACAGTCTCTCAAACCATTCCTCTACTACCTCCCAAACTCCTTGGATCTTGAATTATCTCCTGGTGAATTTATGTCATAATTGCAGATGAAAGCGGAGATATCACTTACACTCCTCCAGTGCACTTCTCACATGCGATTCACCGCTCGTCTCGCTTTCGAACCGTCATAGTTCTGTGTAAACACCAGCATCTCCGACGGCGATGGCGAACCAATCTACCCTGCGCCCGGCTCTGTCCTTTCTTCTGCAACAATACCTTTGGCTACTACGAAGCGCCCCCAAATATGCTCGCGTTTTGACAGCTGCTGTATTCTGCGCCGTTCTCGGGGGCTTATATGAAAAGCGACGGCGCGCATGGAAGAAGGCCGAGGAGAGGGCTGGGCTGTCTCTTGTACGCCGCAATTCTGAGGTCAGACTAACAGATGGTTTGTACTTTCCTTTCGGCTCCTTAGGGTCACGCTGATGTAGTGTAGGATCGAGAGTAATATATGTACCGTATAAAACGAAAACAGCAAAGGTTGTCTTAAGACCAACGAAGCCTACCACTTTTGATGCGCATAGACGATTATTCCTCGAGCCGCCCGGCGGGGGAAACTTCAGGCGTGCAGGACAGCAGGTTGTGGGAGGAGAAGGACCACCACTGGGCACGAAGCCCGGTCTCAACCTGGCATTTCTACATCAGCTATTGAGTTTATTGAGTATTATGATCCCAAGGTTGACGAGCAAGGAGAGCTTTTTGTTATTGCTGCATGCCATTTTCCTCGTTTCGCGGACGTACCTGTCTCTAGTTGTTGCGCGGCTTGATGGAGAGATTGTCCGAGATCTGGTCGCTGGCAATGGAAAGCGCTTCTCATGGGGAATCGTGAAATGGCTTGGTGTCGGTGGTCCGGCTGTATACTGCAACGCAATGGTACACTCGTGCTCGCCATAACATGCCCATGGCTAATGTTGTCAGATCAAATATCTCCAAGCCAAGATCTCGATAGCCTTCCGTACCCGTCTCACGCGCTACATTCACGACCTCTATCTCAACGACTCACTTGGATACTACAAGGTGCATAACCTTGATGGCGGGCTTGTTGGCGGTGGCGTAGACCAGTTTATTGCCTCTGACCTTCCCATCTTCTGCGATAACGCTGCATCTTTATATTCTTCCCTCGGGAAGCCTTTCCTCGATTTTGTGGTATTTAACTACCAACTCTACCGCTCTCTTGGGCCGCTATCATTCGCTGGAATAATGGTGAACTATGCTGGTAGTGCCTGGTTCTTGCGACGTCTGAGTCCGCCATTCGGAAAGCTCGCAGCATCTCAGGGAAGACGCGAAGGCGAGTTCAGAGGACTCCATTCTCGCCTCATCGCCAACGCCGAAGAAATTGCTTTCTACGGTGGTGCCAATATAGAGCGGGGGTTCCTAGAGAAAGGATTCAAGGAGCTACAACAGCTCATGGAAGGCATATACGGAGTAAGCAGCTCAAGTCCCCTTTCTGGATAGTTGCTCACTTGGTAGATGAAAATCCGCTACAACATGCTCGAAGATTTCGTACTTAAATACTCATGGTCTGCCCTTGGATACTTGGCCGCAAGCCTTCCCGTCTTCCTCCCCGCGTGGGGTGGCCTCGGTGGATTGACAGAACTACAAGCTCCATCTTCTGGCAGTGGCAGACGGGAAACAGACCGGATGAAGTCGTTCATCACCAACAAGCGTCTTATGCTTTCTCTTGCCGACGCCGGTGGAAGGTTGATGTACAGCTTCAAAGACCTCTCCGAGCTCGCAGGTCACACAAGCCGTGTCTACACCCTTGTCTCCAACCTCCATCGGGTCCACTCCCACGCCTACTTCTCATCCCGTCCCGAGCTGTTTTCGCTCGCAGATATCCAGGGTACTCTCCATCAAGGCTACTTCGGGATCCGCCTCGAGGGGGTACCCATCGTTGCGCCTGGACTGTGGCCAAGAGGTGGAGAAGAGATTGTAGACGACGTCGATATACGCCTCCGTTCAGGCGACCACATGCTCATCTCGGGACCCAACGGCGCCGGAAAATCTTCAATCGCCAGAGTAATTGCAGGACTATGGCCTGTCTACCGAGGCCTCGTTTCACGTCCCCGCAAGACCAGCAACGCCGGTCTAAAGGGTGAACCCGTAACCAGCGACATGGGCGGCGTCATGTTTCTCCCGCAGAAACCATATCTTGCTCAAGGAACGTTGCGGGACCAGGTTATCTACCCACACACGGAGGCGGATATGCGCGCGGTGGGTATGACGGATTACGACCTGATGGCGGTTCTTGATACGGTGAGGCTGGCGTACCTCCCCGTGCGCGAAGGCGGCTGGGACACAAAGAAGGAATGGAAAGATGTGCTCTCAGGCGGCGAGAAGCAGCGTATCTCGCTTGCGCGCATCATATACCACAGCCCTGCATTCGCGGTACTGGATGAGCCCACCTCTGCCGTCAGCAGCGATGTCGAGGGCCTCTTGTACTCTGTCTGCAAGGAACGTGGGATCACACTGGTTACGCTTAGCACCCGCGCGAGCCTGAAGAAGTACCACACGTTCCAGCTAAGCCTGGATGGTCACGGTGGGTGGGTGGTGGAGCGGATTGGAGGAGACGTAGAACGCAGCGAGGTAGAACGCGAGCTTGAAGAGTTGAGGAGCAGGGTATTGCAGGTGCAGGGGAAGAGGGAGAGGCTGGAAGCGGTACAGGCGGAGCTGGGGAAGGTATGGGTGCACGGCGGGGGAGAGCTCGCGATCGACAGTGATGTTAGTGAAGAAATCGTCGTCGGTGGGGAAAGTGAGATGGGGGAGAGTTTTGCGGAGGTGAAGGAGGGGGATGTTGTCAAGAGCGCCGATTTGGCCGAAAGCTATGCTGACGTCTTAGGAGAGGCTGCAGGAACATCCTCGCTCACTACTAGTACTATGAGTGAAAGCTTCGCTGATGATGCGGCGTCGAAGGTGTTGGGCGAGAGCTATGATGACGTTTCGGGGGGTGCCAATACTGGTGCTCAAGAGGCGGAGGTTAAGGAGGGTGAGAGCTATGCTGATGCAATAAAGACGGTGTGAGTGTGGGTGTTATTAATTGTATGTTGGATTTGTATCTTTGATACAGGACGTAGGTTGGGAAGGGGCCGGGGAGAAGATGGGGTGTGTATGTAACGATAGGACGATAGGAATGTGGAGTGGTTAGAATGGTTGGTATGCTTTAGACTGATGATGTCTATGAGAGAATGTCGCGGTATGAGATCTGTGAGATTCGGAATTCATAAGTAACCACCATCAATGTCAACACACCCTTCTACATACTTAGCAACGAGACGAACCATAATCCTTCTAACTCTTGTATTGAAGATAGCGCATCATACTTAGTACCTACTTACCTAGGTAAGTAGTTACGAGCACCGGAGACGGCTTCGCTGCCTTAACGGAATTGAACTTTTGAAGTAATCTGGATAGAGTGCCTCCAGCCAGCTGCCAGCTAGCTCAGAATCAACATCTCCATCCTCCTGGTGAGTCAATCGCTATCATCTTCCAGCCAGCTTTCATTCAGCTGAGAGTACATATTGCCAAACTTGGGGTCGCTTTCAAAGATGGCACTAACACCGGTAAAAAAAAAAGAAACTTACGCAACGCACAGCCCATAGCAAGTGGTTTCTCGGATGGTATTTCATAGGATATTTTGTGCATAGGCTATGAAGTCCTATGGACCGGCGTGCGGATGGATGCAGTATGATATCGATTGCAAAAGGTGACATAGAGTGCGTACACGTGGGGATAGGGAAAATACCCGTGGAATCGTGATTGTTTGGGAACTGACGCTTCCAAGTGCACTTGATTGCACGCCCCAGGTACACGTGTCTCCATGCTTCCAGCTGCACCCATCGGAGTATCCCCACTCCAAAAAACACAAAAGCTGAATCATCGCATGCACTTTCTGAATCATGCTGCGCAAGTGCACAACGAATTCATTTAGCTAGTAAGTGGATTATGTGTGGAAGGAAAGCAAGGATAATATCGCTAACAGTGTTGGCAGATTCTTGCGGAATTTGGTGAGAATTAACGTCTGTACATAGCAATATAAGATTAGCTGGCAGGAAAGCGGTGTGTGAACGGTGGTTTGATTGATCAACTGGTCATCTGGCAATAGTTTTAACGTTATTCTGGTCAAGTGAATAGCGACCCCTTTTTTTTAGACTGCTGGGTATTATGGTTTTAGGGCGACATCGACGCGGCATTCAGTCTGTTTTTGCTGTGTCAAGCATCTCACTCTGCCAAAACGCTTCATAACTATTCGCCAGGCTCTCCTCTAAGCAGGTGTGCAAATGGCGCGATATCTATTCAATTCAATCCGAGAGATAACTTGCATCGGGCGTGGGAGGACATGGCGGGGGTTACAGTCACTTCCTGAAGTTCCTAGATGAGGAAATGCCCATCGCATCCTAGATCCATGTGCCTCTCAATAACGGCCAGCACTCGATACCGCTACACAGGTTTGTAATTATTACCACCCCCGTGATCAACCATCCTGTGGAGAGTAGGATGGAAGTTATCACAATACCGATTTATCAGCTTCTGCGGCATTCTTTCCCACTCGTCCACCAGAGCCCGTCCCACAGCTTCTGCCACTTCTTTTCATGTCTTCACACCTCTAAACCTAGGTATCGTTTTCTTAAGATACCACCAAGCTGGCTCGACCATGTTGAAACTAGGGGAGTTTGGTGGCCATTTTTCAACACGATGAATCCCTGTGGCCTCAGCTTTCTCCTTATCATACCGTGCTGCCTTTAAATGACTTCCCGCATTATCCTCCACCAACCAATAGAAGTCGCCATTGGAATGCAGACGCTCAATAAAGGGATAGAGCCGGGAGTGTAAAGCCTCGTGCATATAGAGGTACCAGTCCATCCCTCCGTATGGGAGGTTCCTCTTTGAACTCCCATTCCGGACGACAAGACATCTTTCTCGGTTCTCCTGGCTTCCGTGTCCGGTTGTATTCAGCAATGTCCCTGTTGAGCCCAGCGAGATATTCGTACTCTTCAGTGCCTGGTATACATGCTTGCGCTTGCTGAAATGCTATCCTCTCCTGTCGTACCCGATTTTCCTCCTCAAGCTCACGAAGCTTCTTCTGCCGCTCCTCATTACTCTCTTGAACATAAACCCACAACGGTCCCTTGTGACCCTTGCAAATTGACCCCGATACCGTCACCGTTTTGCTAGGTCCCTTCCTCCGTCCCCGCACCTCTGCAATCACAATGCTCATCTCGTCCGAAAACACAAACTTATTGGCGTGTTGCGTAAGGGCCCATTTACCAAATGATAATCGCTTCCGCCTATCTTCAGCATCAATCTTTAACTTTATATGCGGCCAGTGAAGTTTCGAACGGGCCTTGCGCGCCTTTTTATTGGCTGTAGAGGCCTTGCGTCAGTTACTGTTGAAGAGATAGCGATCGCATAACAACCAACATGCGTACCACTTACCAGTCTTAAAATCAACCCTTGATGCAATCTGCCAATAGGGCTGGATGAAGCGCACTTGAAAATCTGGCGAGTTACTGATAGATTGGTCCGTTGGCCGGTCTGGCAGTGGATGTCGAACTCGAGCAGCAGAGAACCTGGAAATCACATCCCAGACTCTGCCTTCACAATATCGCGTACCTCGTTGCGCGGGACCTTCAGCACCTTGCTGATCCGTTTGTATCCGTGGCCGGCTGCCTGCAGGGCAATCACGTCGCAGCGGGTCTGCAGAGGTATATGAAAAACACTTTGGGGAGGCATTCGATGACTGCGCGTCCGCTCAGTATGACCCGTCAACTGACCTCCTGGGTAGAAGCAAGCAAACTTACCGTTTCTGATGACGCAGTAGTGGACGGTGAAGAAGAGCCAACGAGTGGGACAAACGCCCAGCGCTGGTCGCAGCACAAGATCCAATCACGCACAGCACTGGCCAATGCACAGCGCCGGTCAACGTACAGCATAGTGTGAACCACAGGATGCAAACGAGATGGGATTACCGTGCAAAAACCGTTCCGTGTAGGTGGCTGCAGGGGTATGGATGCAACCGTCCTAACAAATCCCAGCATCTTTTTTTTGCAAAGTACTCAACAACCACATAATAGAGAGAATATCGGAGACTGTAGCGTGATAGATAACTCCAATGGCTATGTGTCAATAAAAAGATCAAGTCAATTGGACAATATTTGAGGAAGTTGAAAATGTGAGTGAGAGTCCATGAAGCTGGCGGATTTTTATCCTCCTTCTGACCCCCGTTTCATCACCAATTGTAAATTGAATTCGCTAGTACTGATATCAGAGCATATATGGCATGTTAGCTGTCATTTGGTACCAGTCTTGGCAGATCCAGGCTGGTGGTTGTTAAGATAGGTACTATTTCTAAGTTGCAAAAGTGGGAGGCCCTCTACAATAGCATAACAGGTAATTTTCGCCCCAGTGACATTTCAGTCTCTAGAAACTGCCAAGCTGCCCCTCAATAATTGACTCACATGCCAAAGATACTCTCAACTATAGGAGGCTAGACCTCGCGCTGCCCCTCCCTCTCAGGGAGTGCGATCTCTGCCTATCAACTACACCAACGATATTACACTCCCCGGAGACGATAGCAGAACCTCAATAGGTGCACCAGTGGCGGTATTGCCAATCATCTATTTCATTTATTCAGTTGTATTCCGGGTCCCACTTCCACCAGTCGCCGTCTTCATCATCCTCATAGTGGATGAACCCATTGTCGTCCCAAAAGCCGCCGTCATCGTAATCGTCGTTTCCTGGTGCACCAATGTTATAATGGACAACAGTTCCAGATTTCCAATCTCCACGGCGGCTGAGCGTCTCATACTCAGTAGCCACCAGGTAACCATGTAAGTGATTGCGAAGACATCTCCGAGTCGTGATTGTGTTGGCGTGCGCCCCCTCCGGATGAAACCTCCACTGTACCTTCCCTTTCGTAGTCCGGGAAATCCCTTTGGGTATTGTAAGCAGAGTGTGGATGACCAAGCAACCAGTGATCAGAAAGGCATCTGTATTATCGGTGGTCCCAATGTGTGTTCGATCATGGAGCGTATAGGAGACGATATCGCGGAGAGTCACACCTCGCTTAGCGAAGGTGTCTTCTTTGAGTAGATTTTCTATAGCCAAAGAAACCCCACCCCCAAAGCCGACTGCTTTAGGCTTCCAACGATGTGCCTTGAGTCGGGGGGCTCCAGTCGGTGAAATTGCTTTGTCTAGGTTCCTGATGAAGATGGTCCCTGGTTGAATAGAGGTAAGTCGAAGGTTGCGGAGAATACTCATTTAGCCCGTAGATGAGCAAAGGAAGATGCGGGGTTGCGGAGCCGGAGATGGTTAGGTTAGGGTTTTTAAGTCAACGATTAATAAGTCGCAACGGGTGCCGTGGAGGCTGAAATTAGTGTAACGTATATGAATAAGCGGGGCTGGACGTTCGATTCTTCTTGTTATGCTGCGCATATTCTTATTGCTGCACTCCTTTCGTGCGCAGCACACTCTTGTCGCTGCGCACACTCTTGTTGCTGCGCACATTCTTGTCGTGCGCAGCACAATCTTGTCGCACACTACACTCCGAGACTATGGCACAATTAGAGATTGAGGCTGAATTGGGTCGAGACTGAATTGAATTGGGGCGACGTCATCGGCCTGACATCTATGGGTGAACAGGTTAGAGACGAGAGTGAGTGATTGGGAATGCTTTTCAGGGTGATAAGGCCACCGAATTTAACGCTTTACTCAACTTTACTTAAGTCACTGCGCCAACTTCGGGAGACCTGGAAATGATTTCCGGACGTAAGAACTTCGGAGCTGCGTAAGAACTTCAGGGCTGCCTTCGTATATTCATATACGTGCCGGTGACACTTTGACTTCCGGACGTCAGATGGTGATAGTGATAAATTCGTCAAAAGTATGGGACGGACACCGGTGACATCTCAACTAGTAAATGGTACAGTAATAATACAAGTATTCCAATGATTGCAACCAACCCATAGACGCCAACCGCTAGGAAACAACAAATACTTCACAAATCCCAAACGCATCAAAGACAAACCGCTAACTCAAAGATCATCCGACTACCCCACCCTCTGACGCTTGAAAACACCGCTGCCCGGCCCCAAATTCCGCAGCTTATTCCTTTCCATCTCCTCTTTCATAATTCTCTCCGCCTCGCTCATCGGCCGCTTCTGCCGGTGCTGCTGCTGCTCAGTGCCCTTCTTGTCTTTACTCTTATCCTTCTTTCCCATCGATGCAAACACATTCTTCTTTGGCTTTGCCTCAATCTTCATCGCCACCTTTGCCTGTAGCGGTAGTGGAGTATCCTTTTCCTCCCCCTCGGAGGTTACAGACTTATCCTCTTCTTCCACCTTAGGACTTTCCTGCTTCTTCCCAAACGCAAGCTTTACCTTCTCCCCCTCCTCTCGCACTAACACCTTCGGCCCCGTCTCCTCCTCCTTTTTCTGCGCCTTCGCCCTCTCAATCATCTCCTTAATCGCTCTCTGCTCTCTGACCTCATCACCCTTCTCCATCCTCTCCTTCCTCTTAACAATTTCCTGTCTCTTCAATGCATCCGGCGAATTATCAATCCAAGCGATCATCAAACCCCTCTCCCCATCCTCAACCCTGCAAATCCCCTCTCGACCAAGGTACTTAACAAACTCTGACAACGTGACCCATTTCGTGGAGTTCATATGCACATGTTCCTTATTTCCAATATACTCCTGGTAGAAGCGGTTTGCATCGATTTTTTTCTCTCCGTGTGAGGTTCGGAGCAAAGAGAGAAAGTCGCGCTTGAACTGCTGTGAGTACGATTCTATGAACCTCTTGGGGTCTTCGCCAACTAGGAGCATCTGCCGAACATGTGATTCTGATGAGGTGTGGCATTTGAACCCGTTTTCGTCGCGCATTTGGCGTTCGCATACTTGACAGTACCAGCGTAGGCGCTGGAGCCCCTTGGCTTTCATTTTGTTCGCCAGGTGCTTGGTGGTTCCGACTTCGGCGCGAGGCATAGTGAAGGTTGCGATATGAAGGTTACAATATGAGTATAGTTTGGAGGGATGCGACGATCTGTGATGGCGGTTTGAGTAAAGTTTGGAGAGGGATGCGACAATCTGCGATGGTAGTTGAGGTGTTAATTAGACGCAGGGTGGCAACCCTACTACTAGAGTACCGAATGCGACAGGCTCCTAATAGCCTCGGAACATTGTGGCTGCGCAGCAACCAGAGCGTCACGAGACTACTCCTAATGTGACGCTTTTCCTTACTGACAGAGTGCCTGAATCTATCTAACTCTTAAGGACTTGTGACACTGAATTTGGAGGCATTTCCTACCCGTGTTTGGATACCTATTTAACCTCTAGACTTTGTTGCACGGGCAGTGATTTGGTGATAAACCGCAGGCAGCTGGAAGTAACGGTGGAACTTTCTGAACAGACTAGCAGGACCATAGTATTCAGAGCGCAGGGGTGTGTTCTATTGTACAGCTCTCACCACGAGTCGTAAAATATGCAAAGACTTCAGACCCAGAAGCATTCGGGCAGCCTCGCTGTACCTATGTCATAAAACAACTGTAGCAAAAGCAACTAAGGATGGGGTACACGATCAGCATTGAATCTGTCACCTGGCCACTGGGCCTTGATGAATAGCCCAGATTTGGCCGCTCTTCTCCTTAGTGTTGGAACTCCGTGTTTAATTGAGATGCCCGTCTCTTTGGGAGGTAGGGATGTGCATCGTGATGTGGCCGCCCAGCGAACATACTATTACCCGTTGCCTGATCCGTTTTTAACACTTGGAATCATGAGAATTACTGCTACTCCACACTTTGCGGCCAAGGAAGTCCCAGGTATTTGTCAATAATGAGTACCATATAAGTTCGATTTCTACTAACCTTTAAGTAAATATTGAGGTTGGTGATCAAGCAGTGTTAACAGTCAGTTCTGTTTTTTCGTGTGATAACAGGATGGTCGTTGCATGAATTTAATGTATGCTGTCGATACGAATGCGTAAATGCCAAGCTAATTTTTGCACCCCATGAAAACCATGAAAACCCGTGCGTCGTGCTCTGCACGCACCATGGAACTCAGGGTCGCATCAGAAAACCTCAACTCCCAATTTAGCCTTAACCCATTGAATGGACAAAACTCTAAAAACTGACTTCGTAAGCTTAATTTTGAAGAGCGATGAAATATTCTACTTACTTAGTAAGTATTCCTACTAAATACTTAAGTAATAACTCCCGTGTATTTTCAAGTTTTCGTTTCTCGTGCCTAGACTTAGGTAGCTGGTGAGCTGCAAATCCTTACAAGCTCGGCCACATCCATTGCACGAAGCGAGGTACTCTACGAGCTAGCGCACAAGACAAAAGTTTTCGTATTTTCGATTCAGTGAAAATTCTCGAACGTGAATTTTGGGTTTGCTGAGGACCCATGGTCTCTATTTACCAACCTTAAGCTAAATCTGCGTACGTGCGACGATATGTTAGTACATATAACAAGTTAAATTTTATCAGCTCTGTTTCGTTTCTCTATATATCAATCTACCGGCGAGCGAAATAACTCTCTGTTTTTTGTCACTGACTTCGCTGGCTAGCGAGGTGAAATTCTGGGCAATGAAGGCATGCTCTCCCAGAATTTTTCGTCGCTCGCAAGCTTCAGCTGACGATCGCGCGCATCAACCGCAGAACTCGTCAAAAACCAAGTATTAGGACACTTGAACCCTAGCCTTGTCATATTGGGTAGCTATAACATGCGAACATGTTGCCCAGGTTACATAACACCAGAGATCTCATGAAGGGGCAGTCCTCTTTTTGAAGGCCTTGACCAACTCGCTACGCCGTTCGACGTTCACCTGACCAACTTATCCTCAACCCGCTCAATCAGAGCGGATTCATCGTGTCATGAAGTTTACTCTACTCTTCATGGGATTAAGATACACGCTCGACTTGTGCGGCGAATCAGTTTCCCTTTTGACGTCTCATTCAACCAATCATATTCCGGGTAGGAACAAATCCGCCCAAGCGAAGCGAGTAGAGGTTAGCACGACTGACAAGAGCAGTATCGTGCTGGCTATACGGTGGATACTAGATTGATTTAACATAGCTAGAAAGCCCTTGTACAGATATGATAACTCTAGATAACAACAACAATTCTGAACATATGCGTAGAGTATAATCCTTCTCGCAATTATGATCATCTCATCCAAGTCTATCGCTGATAATTTAGGTCACCACATATACATATAGTTCGTACCCAACGCTAGGATCATTATCATCATTATCATCACACCACAAAATAGTAAGAAAAAACTAGTGTCATTGAAGTGATAATCAAAAGACAACCAAAATAACAACACAAACAACAAAAACAAAGCAACATTAACAGCAACCTTCTCATCGTCAGCACCCCGCCTAGACAATTACAATATGCAGAAGGATCTTTGACCCATTATGCCCTCCTACGAATGGGTGGCTGGTCCTGCGGCTCCCAACGGCTTTTTCCGCTCCTGGCACAGCGGTGAGAAACCGGGGCACGAAGTCCAGTGATAGCAGTTATGGCGGTTGTGACGGTGGTGGCGATGTCCTGGCGGTGCTAGCTGTTGAGACTGGAGTAGCAGTTACGGTGAAATAGATGCCTTGGTGGTGCTTTGAGAGCAGCGGAGCTCTTGGTTCGGCGGAGTGGATGTAGAGAAGCGAGACCCCCGGCTGTAGCCTGGGGTGATACCTTACGTGTCGGGGGTCGGAGGTGGTAAACGCATAAGACTACGAGGACAGCAATGGCATCACTAAGTAAGAGTTAAAAAAATATGAAAAATGGAAAATGAGATGCATATACAGTAGGTCCAGAGCGAATCAGGTGATACATGAAACACATCGGCCTCAAGAAGCATGAGAGATAGAATGGAAAGTGGACACAAGACCGTTGGAGCAGCCTCCTATCTTGGCGTTGCAGATGTGCTTGGATTGCCATGACGACTGACAGTGACAAAGGAAGGGTGCAAGCAGAAGATGGATTGATTCTCTGGAGGTCTTAACCACACATAAACACCTGCCAACACAAAACGGATTATTGTTAATCCGTGTCTCCTGAACAGCAACAATTACTACAAAAACCAGTACACATAGTAGCAACACTTATACTCCAAGCAGTTCGGGAGATCGTCGGATCACAATTTGAAAACTTTATGCATTCCCCCCTCACTCCAACTCGGAGCCGCATCCCCGCCAAGCCCCACGAGAATTCCCTCCGCAACCTCACAAAGCTACACCCACTCCGCACCCGCCGTCGCAATGCCATTAAAACTCCGCCCTAAAGACATCGTCTACCTCAAAAAGGGGGTGTGTATCCCTCCCCTCCCCTCAAGTGCCCACTAACACCGCAGACTGTCCGCCAAAACTGGTCCCCAGTAACCCTCTACAACCTCTCCCGACTCTCACGGCAAAAGACATCGAACCGCACCTTCTTCCAGCAAAAATACACGGCGAAGCAAGAGACGCGCAAATACCACGGCGAGCAGCTAACCAAGCGCCAATGGCAGAACATCTTCTCGCGGACGCTCAAGAGCGTGGTTCCCATGAACACGCGCGAACTTGCGTCGTCGGATGGCTCTGAATACGGCGCGGGCCGTGGGGCGGGTCTCGACGGGAGCATCGAAAAGCAACAGCGCCCGGTTCCGTATGTAAACCAGACCTTCGCCCCGATGGAACGCAGGCTCGATATGGCCGTGTTTAGAGCTATGTTTGCGTCCTCGGCCCTCCAGGCGAGACAGTTTGTCATCCATGGGTTTGTGAGGGTTAATGGGAAAAAGGTATGGTTTTGTGCGATGGTGGGAGCATGGCTGATACGGGGGGTAGATGCAATACCCGCAGTATATGCTGAATCCTGGAGATATGTTCAGCGTCGACCTGGATAAGGTTCTTTTTGCGACGGGCGCGCCGAAGGGACTCCCGCGCAGTCAGGACCCGAAGTATATCAACCGCAAGAAGAGCGTCAAGGATGAAGGGGAGGTGTCGGAGAAAGTGGAGAAGGCGCCGGTAGCCGCCGAAGGCAAGACAGAGGGTGGAGAGGCATCAGCACCAACGTCTACTGCGGACGTATCGAAAGTGAAGGCGGAGGCTGCCGCAACGCAAGCCACGGTAGAGAAGGAACAACAAACGTTCAACAAAAGCAAGGAGGAATCTAGCGGCATAAACTGGTGGGATGATCCCAACCGCGACCAGACCTTTGATCCTCTAAAGCCGTACCGCACGCCATGGCGGCCCCGGTACTTCCTCAGCGCATTCGCGTTTATTCCAAAGTATCTGGAGGTGAACCATAATATTGGGCATGCAGTGTATCTGCGGGATCCCGTGGCTAAACCGGGACAGAGTGAGGTATGTGTGCTTTGTGGTGGGGAGAAGGGAGAAGTGCTGATGTGGGGGAATAGGTGCCAACGCCGTTTCACCAAGAGACGCTACAGTTGGCGTACAGTTGGTTCCTGCGACGGAGGTAGAGCGACAGGGGTGTATTTTAGATTGTATATTAATACGGATAGAACATTCTTGGGAGTTGGCGAACGGATGGATGGGAAAAACGAATGAGAATGACCTTTCACGTATCTGGATACTAAATCGCAAATCCCTAGGGTTATGGCTGTTTAGGATTGACTTAAGGTTTCAGCCTCAACTTGTACAGCTCTCCCGCTCCCGGTTTATGCTCCCCACATTCACGCTTCCTCCCAAGCACCACCCATTCTGACCTTCGTGCTACCTTTCAGTCAGACAAGGTGCATCAAAACATACTGACGGCTTAACTCGCATGCTAGTACCCAGGCACCCCACCCACCCCAACCCACGAAGCTGGCCTGATGTAATGTGTGGGAGTTTGGATGGTCGAGAGCGAGATACTGCAGCAGTGGAAGGCGAAAATATGTGACAGAATCATGCGGCGCACTCGGGGTATTGGCTCGATTTGCGTCATGACACGTTCTCACCTTGTGGTCCCACTCCCGAATAGAGATCGCTAGACCAGGGATAAGCGTTCTATATTTTATCCATGCATAACAAGTCATTTTTGGCAGAAACCTGTGGTGGAGACCCAAAAGTGTATCATAGATACAAAGCTGATCATATTGTTTCTGGCAAACGATAGCTCCTGCGGGTCGGCCATGGGCATACATAGTTTGATGTATATGGTACATCTACTCCTTCGAAAGTCAGATGGATTTTGGTGGTCCAATCAGGTCTTTGAAGCAGGTACCTGGCAGCGACAATACTGTGGGTGCAGCCGTGTATTCTACCTGCTCGAGGGAGCGACGGTATTCCGCGTTTAAAAATAGGGAAGGAATATGTGCATAACTCCCATACAGATACTAGCTATGACTTTGCCTTCGCCTTCTTCGACTCCTCGGTCTCATCAAGCACCCAGAACATCAACGAAAACAAAGGGCCGCAATAGCAATCAAAAATTATGACACCGAAAGATCCTAAGACCTTTCGCAAAGACACGAAGCTATCGTTGTGCAATGAAGGCTGTGTCTTTGGAGCTCGATGCTACTTGAGCCAGCGAGTCGCATCAAGGTAAGTATGAAGAAGAAAAGAAGAGGGGAGAGGGAGGGGAGAGGGGTATATAAAGGAGTAGACTGAGGTCACGTGGGGAAGAGTGGCGGCCAAATTGTGAGTGCTTTGCTGGATAGGATATTGGGAGGTGCCGCTACAGAGTGAATATTCCACTGAGTAATAAACAAGCAATACGAATGATATCTGCTGTAAACCTATGTATGCAAGCGTATGTTATATCAAACGCCATACACACCTGGTCTTTACTATCTATTGAAGTACTCATTCCCTCAAATTGTGAGACTGCCACTAATTTTCATGCAATACTTTAATATGGCACAGAAATAGTCATTAAATACATGCACCCATCACTATTCACACAATTACCATCTCACCAATTCCAAACATCAAAACGGATGCCCGAGTGACTACTCATGACGACAATACTACGCTACACAAACCCCTCCTCTCCCTCAATCCGCCAAAACAACACATCATTTTCATCCTCGTACCACGACCCCATCCGTATCAACTCCTGTATATTCTCCCCACCGAAACATATTGTAGACGAAGTCGGTGGCGTCAGTTCCCCCATCATCTGCGGGATGACTGGCGACTCCGGTGCCAAGTCCAGCTTCAGACCTCCCTTCAGAGTCTGGAAACCCCCATCCTCTGTCTCAAGCGATACCATGTGTTCTTCGGCGACAACATATGGAGGCTCCGGGATACCAAGGATAACCATACCCTCCGTGCATGGTGGGGCGGGCAGCGGGCCGAGTACGGAGGGGATATCATACTGCGAGTTGATCGACAGCGCATCATACATATCCACAATTTCCTCCCCAATCCGGTGGAGGGCAGATGCAGAAATATCTGATGCTATCGTGGGGATAGGAGGCAGCTCTTTTGTCAGCAGGTTTATTGTTTTGCGCTGCGTCTGTAGGAGCTGGTCCATGGACTCCACTTGCTTCATGAGCCTGTCGATTACTACCTGCTGCTCGTTGATGAACGTTGACTGCTGCTCAAGGAGGAACTGTGTCGTGCTGGGGCCCGGAGAGGGGGCAGGGGTGGGAGGGAGGGGGCGAGAGTATAGGGTTGGTGCTGATGCACATCGGCGTGGTTCGGGTCTGACTTGTGTTGCGTCGTTGTAGACGGATGTTGAGCGGTGTTTTTGCTTCTTGGAGGATGATGGGGTGGTGACGGGAGGGCAGGTGAAGAGAGAGAGGCGCACGCGGTGGAAGATGTTGTCCATGGTTGTATGATGCTGGTGGAAGGTTGAAGAGGAGTGGGAGGAATTGTCTCATGTATCGTCCGGTTTATGAAAGGGATGTATTTTTGTCTCTTTGTTTGCGGTTTTTTGCACTTTGAATGTCAAAGAAACTTAGAACTCCTGGTCAACAGATGTGTTGATGGAATTTTCGGATACTAACCCCCACCCCACAGTAATTTTTCCGCCGCTCTGGGTGTATCTATTTGTAGAGTGATATCTAAGGAGGCATGTAAGAAGACTCCACAAACGTTCGATTAAACGTTCTATTGACATGAAACCCTATCCCTAATTCAACATTCCGGAACTCACTTCGTTTATGTAGGGGCACGCATGGAATCTCTTAGCGTTGAATATGTTTCATGTTAATAGATCTTGGTCATTTCAAGAAGCGAATCAGATCAGTCGTCTGCTCCCCCAGTTCGGAACATGTATGGAAGACTATCATGGCATGTCACTCTGAGATTGTCGTTCGAATGCTGAACGCTAAATCCGACCCCAATACTCCATCACGAGTTCATCTGCCGCTTCTCTTATTGTGACAAATAAGAGAGTTTAAGTAGGTTAGTTAAAACTGGATAAAGATCCGCCCCGTCGTCGTCAGTACCCCTTACATTCGCCCCCGCTCCAAGGCCATGACGCTCGTTTTGCACGCTATACCATTCGATCGGTACCTCAGAGAAAATCCAGAAGCATTTGAAGTTTCTGTCACACACGTAGTTGTGGCTTGCCGCTCTGAGAATAGAGCTCTCATCATTCATCTCTATTCATATTCCCACATGTCCTTCTACATCCGCCTTTGATCCGGTGATAGGATACTTTAGGCATTGCGGATTTCGTCGCATAGCTGCTGCTAATAATAATCATTTCCCTCGGCAACAGCACCATCATTCCCTTTCTCTCAGGGATGTTCTAGGCCTGTTAAAGGGTCGTTCTTGCATAGTCTCCCGAGGTTAACATGCGTACTACGTCGCTAGCCATTAGAGAATTGATGTGGAGTACATACTAAGAGTAGGTAGATTTGCAAGAGAGCATTTTGAACCGTCCCTCCAGTTATAGAATCATGGGTTCTCAAGCTGACTCTGTGGGCCAGTCTTAGTTTAAACAATCTTGGTTAGCCGTGGGGAGAGGTGGCTCGCCATCTATCTCCACCGTTTCATGGGCTGTGGTAGCGAAGGTGTCTCTGGACCGCTAATATAAGTGGCACATGTTGTGGCACCAGTCCCAGAAGCTCCCGTCTCCGTGACCGTGGCCATGGCTTGGGCAGCGACCAGTGGGAAGCCAGCTGTAGCAGCAACAATGACCGGTGCTTGCGAGGATTATGTGGTGCATCTATCCTGTCCAAAGGCAGACGGCTTGCTCTTGGAGCAGGTTTTTGGCAGCGACGATGACGGTGTAGCTGAATTTGGTTCGGGGAAGTAATGAGAGTCTATAGTTAGAAAAAAACTGGGTATGTTGGCGTCGAAGGGTGTTAGTAGATGTATGTATGGCGTTTGATATAGCATCCTCTTGCATGCCTGGTACTCATTTGTCTGTAGGTACAGCAAATGTTTTTTCGTATTTCTCGTTTGTCACTGTCGTTTGGGGAATGATACTCTCCCCAACACCATCTAAGCAAAGCACTTACAATTTGGCCGACACTTCCCCACTATGTGACACCGACTTCACTCCTTTATAAACCCCCTCCCTCTCCCCTCCCTCTCTTTCTTCTTCATACTTACCTTGACGCGACTCACTGGATCAAGTAGCAGTGAGCTCCAAAGACACAGCCTCCATTGCACATAGATGGCTTGTATCTTTGCAAAATGTCTTAGGATCTTTCGGTGTCATAATTTTTGATTGGTGCTCTTTGGCTTTCGTTGATGTTCTTGGTACTCGAAAGAGACCAAGGAGTCGAAGAAGATCACAGCTAGTGTCTGTATGAGAGCTATGTATGTACTTAGCTTAAGTACTAAAGTACATATTACGCTTTTGCTCTTCCACATGATCTCTGTTTGATATCCGCCTCCGATCTTTCTGTCTCTGCCCTTTCCACTTCACTCAGAACGCTTTCAGTCATCGAATATCCCCAACACAGTGTTCCAATGCCCCTTATCACCCTACAGTTTCGGGCGTGATATCACAGTTTGGTAGTGAAATATGTAGGAGCTGATATAGATTGGATTGTGGTATGAGAATGGAGATAACAGGTTGTATTAATGGATGGAGGAGGGGGTTAGAGTCATCACGGGTAGTCATTCGGACATTGCCGCTGGTCGGAATTGATATGGGATATTTAAGTTAATGTCGTGGTGCATATATTTAATGACCATCTCGCGCCGCAGCCAAAGTTTTAATATAACATGAAGAACTAATGGTATATCTACAACCTGAGAGCGTGACTGATTCCTTGAATAGTAATGATTGAATGCGGTCCTCAATTACGCCTCATGGTCCTTTCAATCAATCTATTGCCGGACAGATCAGTGGCTCGCTGATGTTTCCTACCACCAATTAAGTCAGTTCCTTCTGGTGAAGCTGCCGGGGCCACAATATGTTGCATATATAGGAGAAACCCTGTGACTATTGATGGCGGAGAGACGCAGAGAAATTAGACCATGTACGTGAGTGGGGAAGCAGCTAGTCACAAGTGCAAGTGCGAGTCCTTGTTTATGTAGAAAGCTGAATTTCGACTGGGTATACAGATATCGATGGCTGCAGAATCGCGCGAGAGGAAACCCCGGGGAGATAACATGAAAAAAAGACCTCTTCTGAATATTCACTGCTGAACGACACTTTAAATCTCCCTTATTAGCTTTCTAGGCCATACTCTGAGCCGTCTACTAGGGTGATACATAATATATTTTGAGGATTGTGATGGGATGCAAGATAGGACAGGTCTTGTACTCTAGATTATCGTTCTGGTTATTATACATAGTGAGGCATACGTGCATACATGCATCTTAGATGGAAAATTATAAGTCTTCAGTGCCTCGAAACTTCTTACGCACTGCCAATCGATCCGTTTTCAAGTGGAGTGCCTTGTCTTTCAGGATCGACTTTACTCTCCTCTCTATTCCGTCCGAAATGCCTCCTTACCCATAACATTGCCGGTCTTTCCTCATCCGGTCGCTGCTTCAGGAAAAGCGTCAGGTAAATCGTAAGAGCCAGAAATGGCAAAGTAAAAGGCAGGCCGATCCCCCAAAACAACCCATCGCCTGCCGACGAAATGACCTACATCCCCCGACCGTCAGCTCCCCCCCTCGGCTTTTTGTGAATTTAAGACTTACCGTAACGCAAACCTGGATAGGCAGGAAGGTTATTGTAACACTGGTGAATGTCGCTACCATTGTCGACTCCTGATGCCTCCGGAAATCTTCTAAGTGCCTTTCTTCCTTTGCAAGCACCACATCCTCTCTGTTGAACTCCAACGCAGCTTTCGCAACCTCTGTGTTCTCTTGGACTCTGGAGGCGATTTGCTGCAGTAGTTGCACCTCTATATTGCACTCCAGTGTCCCTTCCATATTACACTCCAGTGTCCCCTCAACGTTGTACTGCCGTCTGTTTCCACTAGTCTTAATTTTATCCGAAATTTCCTGTAGCTTGATAGCTATCGATGCCTGGTTCTGTAATTGGGACAGCAATAAAGGTACAAAGGTTAGCCTTTGATAGCGGATCAAGCATGCCGGGGGCGATACAAAACGCTGCGACTCCCTCCCACAATCCAGAAACGCCTGGAACTTCTTTATAATGTTCTTTCCGTTCTTTACTGCTATCTCTAGGACAGCATCAGCGCTTGTGCTGGGCCTCATGACTTTTCCATTCCGCAGAAATTCACTAAGGTCTTGAAGAACTTCAACTTGTAATTCGAACAAATCCAAAATTTTGGATGCATTGACTATGAGTTCAGATATCTCGAGGCTTAATTGTTTACCAGCATCACATATAAAAAGCGAGTCTGGGTTTGGGACAAAACTTTGGATCCGGCGCCCCTGGACGCACGGTGAATTAGTAGGTAGATGGAAATGAGTAAGAGCTACTTACCAAGTCCCGAAAACTACGACAGATGATATTGGGGGTTCTTGCGGGAATCCTCTGGATAGTAGAAACCATATGCACTAGCAAGTGAAAAACACACGATGGAAGGAAAGCGCTTGGACCCGCTGCACCAGTGCTATCGGTGGTATCCATTGCGATCATATCTGCGGTTAGAAGTGAGCGAACTTCATATTCGTATAAGTAGCTTAGGACTTACTACTGTTGAAAACTATAAAAGTTGTTCGATGAACTGTAAACGGGCCCAGCCGACCAGCTCGGCAATCACCATCACCACGTTCTTCCAATCCAAGATTGAAGTGTGGAAAAGATACTAAGAGCCTGAAGAACTCTGGGTGGGCGGTGGGACACGGAGAGTAGCGGGGTTCGAAGACGTTGCGGTAAAACTTTAGATCTAGGTCTAATCGGCCTCTAATTTCGGGGTGAGCGGCATAGTCACGATTGTTGATGTCCATGGTCAGTTGCTCCAACTGGGACTGAGGTACAGCATCTTCATTATTTTGGAACTCTCTAAGCTCTCGTTAGTTTGAAATCAATAAGAGGGGGTGCATTGCTGATGTACATACAGAACCCGTACTGTGCGTTCTGAATCAGAGCTGATCCCATATAGCTTCTCAAGGGTTTTCAGCTCCTCCAGCGGTAAAACCTCCGACGTGTATTCATACGTTCCCATCTCACGGAGCTCGGAATGGATTGGATACTCATGCTTCACAAATTCATTCCCATTTGGCCTCTTGTGATGCTCGAGAAAGAAGCTACTGGGTTCGAATGAAACCGCCCCTAACAAGGAGTTTGTAGACATTGTTGTCGATGGTACGCATTTTGAATTGAAGGGAAAAGGAACCGGGTTTTATATCCCCAAAATTCAGCCTCGCTGCTGTCCGAATAGCCAACAACTCTTGGCGTTTCAGAGGATCGTGATCTCCAACGCTGCTAAGTGGCCCTCTATAATGGTAAAAGAGGGCTGTGCATGCAACCTCTGTGCTATACGAACAGCTGATACTATGCAGCTAACTCTCAACCTCAACCTTGCAGAATTACCGACATATACATATCAGATGGATAGTTTCAAAAATTTTAAAGGAATTATTGAGATGTGTACTCGCCGATATCGGGGAGGATAGAAGGGTAGAAGAGGAGCTCCCCCACCTAGCCGGCCATCCGGAGGGGGGGGGGGGATTTGGGCACTGCCATACTCTAGTTAGAGTGAATGCAGAATGATTAAAACAAAACTCACCGATATCAAAAGTATCCGGACACCTGGGGTTGGACAATTAAGTTATATGTATGGTGTTACCCTGAGGTTCAAAGAGGCAATGAACCCCCAAACTCAACACCAAATATCAAAAAGAGGTTTTGGTCACAGTCTATGTACTTAAGTAAATAATAACTGTTCTGGTAGCCTGCTTGCACTTGACTGAAATTGTTTGTGTGATGGAAGTCCCCTTAGTGCTGGCCGATGCATCACTCGGTGGTAGGCTGAACTCGGATCTATCCTGCATGATATCGGGGGATATGCCGGAGTTCTCCCGTGCTCAGTGTGGTGGCGAAATAAATTCCGTTGAGTGCAAGCTTGCGAGCACGTGTCATCCAGCCCCTCTCTTGGGGTGGGTATTCACTGCCGTCCCAGGAAGAGGCTGGCATGAGAACTTAGGTGACCGGATACTTTTGATATCGGCGAGTATGTTGGAGACGTGTTCCAATAACAGCTTCCTGATGAGATCTCGGAGTCATAGGGTGGATTCAACACTGTGTTTCATATCGGTTTTCTGCTATCGACAAGGCTCGAAGAGAAGAAACAGGAATAAATAAGGAAGTAAGGAGAGAGGTGGAGATGGCATGGAGCGGATATGCCAAATTTGTGGTTGGGCGGGGATGAAGATGGAGCTCGGAGAAGGCTGACGAGATGGATAAGGAATAAATCGATGGATAAGATTGCATCTTTCAGAAGACCAGGTCAGATTGGATTGGATTGGATGTTGCCGTTGGTATTTGGAAGAGGCTCTCTTCCGAGTCGTGCGTTTGGTTCCCATTTATAGTACAGGCGGTTTGTTCCCTATCGGTGTACGAATGGGTGTGAGACGAGCTTAGATCGGATCAGATTAGATTAGATGTTTGCGGCTCCGCTACTCGAAAGTGGGATCTCCAAGCCGACGTTGGAAATCCAACGCGTTTGGTCCGACTGCAGCAGCCATTTCTCGGCCTTCACCTCTCCGCGATTTGTTTCATGGGGCGTGACCATCATCTCTCGCCGCAGTCAGGTGGCAGCGTTCACACTCATGCGGATGCTGGTTGGCTGGCGTTCCCTGGTACGGGACGGCTTATGCAGGGAGCACAGGGATGAGGGAAATATGATGCAAGCGCAAAACATGGGGTAGCATTTTCGATGAAACTCTTCGATGCATCGTGATCACCACGCCTGGAGCTACCTTTCACCGCCACTGAACACTACAGTACGATCCCATGTGCTCGTCAGACAGATATATAGACGAATAGACTTTTCTTTTTTAAACGTCGCCCACCCTCCTCCTCCTCCCAGCTTCTCCTCATGTCTCGACCGGGTAGCTCAAAAGACGCAAAACTCCCTCTACCCCCGCACATCGCGAACCCGCGCACCCGCCTGCTCCACGACAATGTCTCCGACAACGGCACCTTCTCCCCCATCGGCTCGCTCCCTAGCTCCGCCGGCAGCTCCGTCCGTTCTGGAAGACTCGGTGGTGGCGGTAGTAGTCCAGCTGGCAACCACAAGCAGAACTGGCGGCAGCGAGCCGCGACGACGACGAATCTTGCGGAGGAGGCGGGCGTGAAGTATCCATGGCTGATGTACATGAGCTACTATATCCCGTGTATCAGCTGGGTAGGACGGTATGAATGGAGCTTTTTTGTTGGCGATCTCGCGGCCGGAAGTAAGTTCCGTTGCTGTTGAGGCTGAGATTGGGCTGACGGTGGCAGTTACGATGGCGAGCTTCTACATTCCCATGGCACTGTCTTTGTCGGCGAATTTGGCGCATCTGCCGCCGATATACGGACTGTATGGGTTTGCGGTTCAGCCGCTCGTTTATGCTCTGCTTGGATCGTGTCCAACGATGGCGGTGGGGCCTGAGGTTAGTTACTATGATTATTCTTGCGGATTCTGCCGCTAATGAGGGATTATAGGCTGCGGGGAGCTTGTTGATGGGGAATGCGATACGGATGATGAATGCGCACCATGATCCGGCGTTTGATGACGATGGAGGGGAAGGGAGCGATTTTCAGAACGCAAGGCTTGCTGTAGGACCCCGCTGCGACCCATGTATGCTGCCGCTGATGAATGACTAAGGCTACGATCACGGCGATGACGGGCGCAATTGCACTGGCAGCTGGTGTTTTGAGATTGGGCTTTTTGGATTCAGTGTTGAGCCGACCGTTGCTACGGGGATTCATTTCTGGCGTTGGTTTTGTGATCATCGTGGATCAACTTTTGGTATGCTACCCCCTAAGACCCACCGGCTTTCAATTGCTAACGAATGCAGCCTGAGATGGGTCTCATCCCCCTCGCAAAAGAAGAGAAAATCACGCATGCCTCAACGCTTACCAAGCTCTATTGGCTGATCAAACATATTCCGCAAGCACACAAGCTCACCTTTGCCGTTGCCGGTACCTCGTTTGCAGTAATCATGATTGGACGAGTTATAAAACAACGCATATCTCCACGTCACCCGTGGATCCACTTCCTCCCCGACCGCTTCCTTGTCGTTGTTCTCAGCGCGGTGCTAACCTTCATCTTCCGCTGGGACCAGCAAGGCCTCGAGATCCTCGGAAAGGTAGAAACCACCAACGGCGTCCCCTTCAAATTCGAGATCCCGGTACAAATCGCCCATCTCAACCACGCCAAGGAAGCGTTTTCAACCGCATTTCTAATCTCAGTCCTGGGCTTTTTCGAGTCCGTCGTAGCCGCAAAAGCACTAGGCACAACCCTCGATGTATCCATCTCCTCAAACCGCGAATTGATAGCTCTCGGAACCGCCAACATCCTCGGCGGCTGCTTCGGTGCCCTCCCCGCATTCGGTGGCTACGGCAGATCAAAAGTCAACAAAGCCACCGGCGGGCGAACCCCCCTCTCCTCCGTCATACTCTCAATCTGCACAATCATCTGCGTCCTATTCATCCTCCCTTACTTCTACTACCTCCCCCGATGTGTTCTCTGCGCTATGATCTCCGTCGTCGGCATCTCCCTCCTTGAGGAAGCACCCCATGACGTTGTATTCTTTGCTAAAATCCGCGCCTACTCCGATCTCGCAACAATGGGCCTAGTCTTCCTCACCACGCTCGTGTGGTCAATCTCAACCGGCATCGCAGTCGGTGTCGGAATCTCCCTCATCACAGTAATAAAACACTCCACCCTCGCCCGAATCCAGATTCTCGGCCGCGACCCCATATCCGCGAACTGGAAACCCATCGACGACTCTCCGAGTCTCGAGCAGACCCCAAACATCCTCGTAATCAAGATCCGGGAGTCACTAACGTTCGCGAATGCGGGGGATCTATCGCGGAGGTTGTGGAGGATCGATAGATACGGTGATTCTCACGCCCATCCGTCGCTGCCGCGGCTGAAGCAAGGGGTGCACGGGGTCGTGTTTGATGTTGCCGGTGTGGCGAGTATTGATGGATCTGGCGCGAAGGTGGTGAGGGATATGGTCGAGAAGTATGTCAACCGCGGGGTGGGGGTGTGGTTTGCGCGGGTCCCCGGAGGAGAGACGGGGGTAGTTAGGGAGCGGTTTGAGAGAGCGGGGATTGTGGAGCTTTGTGGGGGACCGGATAGGATTGTGGAGAGTGTGGAGGAGGCGGTGAGGAAGGAGGATGCGAGTGAGGCTGCTGAGACTGTTGGTGT
>Ga0307515_10003507_pt1 | contig 32975 bp, 21 predicted proteins | sample 17_EM_MG_FD_194513 | JGI IMG/M metagenome (GOLD analysis project Ga0307515, IMG submission 194513) | Populus trichocarpa ectomycorrhiza microbial communities from riparian zone in the Pacific Northwest, United States - 17_EM | ecosystem: Host-associated > Plants > Roots > Unclassified | place... | reverse complement strand
GTATTTCGGCACAAAAAGCTATTTGAAAAGCAACCACTACCACACTGCCAAACACGCTCTTACTGTGACGGCATCCGAAACACATTTATAACTGATTTATTGTGATTAATTTTAATTATATTTTTTTAAAAAAAAAAGGTTAAAGGGAGGCTAGACAATTGGCTTTGGGAGGGCTAGGACACCTAGCCTATGTTAAAAGAAGCCCAGTGAACGGGCCTGCCAAACCAGCTTTATGTGCCTGAGCTTTCTTTTTATAGTCCAATGGGTGAAGAACCCTTTTATTTTTTAGAAAAAAAAACAAAAACAAAAACAACATTTCTAGATTCTGACCGGTGGGATTTTATCCCTAAAAATTGTTTTTTTTCAAACATATTTTAACATAAAAAGAGCTCAAAGACATCCATAGAAGTTTTTTTTTTAAATCTCAACCCAAAACAATCCTAAATTGATAAAAAAAATACAAAATTAAATTAAATTGAGAAAAATTTTCCTTCTCAACTCAACTTTGATTCACTTCTTCCATCAAGATGAAGAAAAAAAACACCTCATTAAAACTCTTCTCACTAAATAAAACTCATCAACACGATAAATAAGTTTTTTTTTGTTATTGGAATGTGAAAATTCAATAATTTTCTCTCTTTTCTCATATTTTTTATTTTATCTCTTATTTCAAACCTGAAATATAAACATGAATAAAATAAAATTTTGGATCAAAACATGTAACTATCAATCGAAAAAGATCAAAAAAGAATTCCATGAAAAAACTTAAGGCACAATTTTTTTTAAAAAAAAAAACAAAGTTTTTAATATTTTTCTGGGAACTAACTGTTCATACCATTTTTTTTTCCAAGAACTTTGAGGGTTTCATGCAGCTATATACAAGTGCAACAGTAACGATCCTTATCAAAATACTGTTCTAGACTTCACCATCGTGCTAGGAGCAACCCTCTTGAAATCCATAGGACTTTGTACTCTGTGATTTGTCTTGATTGCAGCTTTTCTTTCCCCGGAGTTCATTTCAGGACCAACTGAAGGCCTTTAATATAAATGAGGTCTTAACATAGGCAAACCTTTCTTTCTAAGGTGTAGAGCCTAAGAATCAAGTAAAAATGTCAAAAATGGTTGTTATAATGTCGATTGAAAATATAAGCATCTAGGAATGTAGGGCTTGAATCCTCGACTTGCGGTTGTCTGCTAGAAATTGTGATAAGGAATCCAATTACTAAAATCTTTGAAAGGTTTTAAAAATATTTCTCAAATGCCAAAAAAAGATACCGGGAATGATGAGAGAACAATTGTTTTCTGTTTTATTGGTGAGGTGGGGAAGAGGATGATAAAAGGAAATCTGATTTTGGTTCTGAAAAACAGAGGAACTGGTCGATCGGTTCAGAAATTATCGATTAGTTCAGTCGATATAATACAATTCATATTTAAATTAGAATTTTCTTGTATTAGTTTAATTCCTTGATTGTCTAGGATTTTATGTCTATAAAAAGGCTTGTAATTCAGCATTATTCAGCAGTACAAAACGAGAGAGAATAGTTAAGAGAGTTTAAAGTGAAACACTTAATAAAAATATGTCTTCCTCCTAATCTTCTTATTGTTCTTGAGTTTTTGATTTTGCATTACTATTTCTTTATCTTCTACCACGCTCATCCTTCTTCCAACAAATAGTATCAGGCTTGGTATAGTCGCATTGATGGCTATTATGACATTGCATTACAAACAAGGAAATTAAAGTCAAGTATGTGAAGACACAAGATCAAGTTGCTAATATATTCACAAAGCCGCTCAAATATGATATTTTTAACAAGATGAGAGATGTGTTAGAAGTTATGAAGAAATCAAGTTTAAAGGGGGATATTGAAAGTAACTAGATTTCAATTCTAAAAAACAGAGGAATCGGTCTATTCGTTTCTAAATCGATTGACCGACTAGAATAAGTTGAATTGGTAGACCAATTCAGAAACAATCGACCGGTTTAGTCGGCAGAATACAATTCATGTTCAGATTAGGATTTCAGTGTATTAATTTAATTCCTTGATCGTGTAGGACTATATGATTATAAAAAAGTTTGTAATTCAGCATTATTCAGTAGTACAAAAAAAAATTAGATGACAGAGCTCAGAGAAAAACAATTAATAAAAATATATCTTTCTCCAAATCTTTTTTTTATTCTTGAGTTTTTGACATTGTATGATTATTTTTTATTTTCTAGCACACACATCCTTCTTTCAACAAAGAATGCCCATTTGAAAGGTGCCTATGTGAAGGCATGAATAGTAGGGACCAAAACCTCATCATGGAAAAATATTTTCCATTTCTCAAATAATGTGAAAATCTTTGTAAAGGTTACAAGCAAATGTCACCTTTGAATTGTCTGTTTTCTTTGTATGGCTTTTTTTTTTAATTATTATTAATTTTATTCTTATTTTTTTTTTATTTGTCGGTTTATTTTTATATTTGTGCAATTAAATGAGTCAATTTAATTTTAAACTCGAATTAGATAAAAAATCAAATCAAAAAGTTTTAAAATTAATTTATTAAATCAAGTTTAATAAAAATATTAAATATTTTTTTAATTATATTAAAAAAAAAAATTCAACACGCACACGATAACGCAGTAGCCGAAGCAAAGCAAGGGCGTCTAACTAGTAATTGATGGAAGTAGACATCGTATAATGGTGTGGATGAGAAACGTCCCTTATCATTTCCATTTCCAATGGCACTGCAAGTCAGCTTCTCTTTCACAAGCCACAGTCCTTGCCAACAAAACCACACTCCCAAACTTCTTTCTCCCAAAACCTTCTCTTCAACGTCATTGCCAAAAGCTTCCTTTTCAAACCAAAAACAAAACCCAGAGAGCATCAATGACTCTCAGAAAGAAACACTAATACTATCACTTGGTTCAAGCAAGAGAAGAAAGCTAAACCTCTCGGTTCTTGCTCTCCTCATAAATGGGTCCTTACCAAACTTGTCTAACAACTCCATCTTGGCTCAAGAATTGGAGCTTGCAAGATACACTGATTCCAAGGAGGGTTTCACACTCCTTACACCCTCTTCATATGTTAAGGTACTTCCTTCTCTCTCTATAAGTACTTAACTTATTAAATATAAGAACTTTTTTTAGTTTATTGTTTTGAAAGAATAGGGTTAGTTTTGTGTGAATTAGGTGGATAAAGCTGGGGCAACAGTGCTGTTTGAAGAAGTGAATAAAGGGAGTAACAATATTGGTGTTGTGGTGACCCCAGTTCGTCTCGCTAGTCTTGATGAATTTGGGAGTCCTCAATTTGTGGCTGACAAGCTTATACAAGCTGAAAAGAAAAAAGTGAGTGTTGCTTTTAAATGTAATGTTTGATGGAAATCTTCTCTATGCAATGCTGGTTTTGGTAAATGTACTGAATTTTGATGCTTTTGGTTGGAATCTGTGTTGAATTTGGTCGATTTTGGTAAAAACTGCTAAAATAAAGTTAGAATGTCATTGAAAATTGGATAAATGAGGATGAGTAGTAGAGAACGCTACTTTTTGATGTAAAAGGTTAGAAATCAAGCTTCTTTGTTGAGATTCGATAGTCCAGTAACCTGAAACTTTTATCTTCTGCTATTTTATCATGTCTTCTTTTTTTTGTCCTGCTGCTATTTTCAGGGAAGAGATTGATTTTTAAGCAATAATGTTGTAGTTATGTGTGGAGAAACAATTAGAATACCCGTTGTCTCTTTATTGTTGTGCTTAGGCATGTTCATCTATTGCTACAATTTTTCAACTAAATGAATTCGAGGAAGTTCAAAGCTTTGGTGACTATAATTTCTCTTGTTCTACAGGAAAGCACAAAGGATGCCGAGGTTATCTCAGTGGCTGAGAGATCAGGCCATGGAGGTCTGCAAGTATATGAATTCGAGTACAAGGTTGACAGCACAAGGGGAGGGATGAAGAGGATCTTCTCAGCTGCATTTGTGTCCTCTAAGAAGCTTTACATCTTAAATATTGCCCATTCAGACAAGCCAGAGAGTCCTCTTGATACTGATACCAGAACAATTTTGGAAGAAGTGATTCATTCATTTGATGCAGCAACAATGACATGACTCTATAGCCCACTCTTCTGGGGCAGTTGCTGGATAGAGCACACACTTCTTTCTTGAACCTTCAAAGCTTAAGGTAACTTCTGCATTTGTCTCATGCAAGATTTATATAAAAAATGAAGTAACCAAACCTTGCCGATTAAACGACATGGCAGCTCCTCACAGAAATGAATCCTCTCTCTCTATAACAAAAGGATATCTTCTTCTTTAAGGATCATTGATAATATCCATTCCAAACATTCTTTGCAACATTATGGATGCTGTCAATTGTCCTGGAGCAGTGGAAAGTAGAGTAGAATATTATAGCTGTTCAATTTGTTTAATATTTTATTTATTCTTGAGATTCCCCAGGCTTATGCCTGTTGGTCTTTGTAATCTGTAATACATTTTCAGTCTGGGGGCAATTTCTTAGAATGAGATTGAGATTGAAGATCTTTATGTCAATGCTCGTGGTCCTGGAAGTTTCAATGTCAAAACAGAAGATTTATCTGTATTGTTTGTTTTTCTTGAGCATGATACTGGCCGTACCTCTGAAAATTGGGAGGACTCCATCTCCGCCATGCTCAAAGCCTACCTAGCAGAATACTTAAGCATGGGCCCGCTGTGCGGGTCCTTATTTTTTCAGGAAAAAAAAAATGATATTAAAGTGATGGAAACGGTTTTTTTTTTAGTGAAAAACGATGTTTAGATGTTGCAAGTGTGTTTAGGAAAAAACAAATTAACGATTAGACAATGATGTTAGTCGGTAATCTTTTTTCAAGAAATGTAATTTTTCAAGAAATATCATGATATCTTGGAAAAAAAACAATAAGAGCACTAAATTAAATAAATAAAGATAAAAAAAATTAGACCGGGTTAATAAATAAAAAAAATAATTACACAAAAAGATCTAAAATAAAATATGATAATTAAAAAAATGAAAGTGAAAATAAAAATAAATTGTAGGGCAACTATTTTTTTCAATTTAAGGGTTTAATTGAAAAGAAAAATAACTCAAATAAAAAAAAATAATACATCATAAACCAGATTAAGAGGTGAGATCAAAACCAACAAAACTTTTATAAAATGATTAAGGGAAAAAATCCAAAAAATAAGGATCCAATAAAAAAAATACATGAAAAAATGAAATTAAAAGACTAAATGAAAAACCATTATAAGAAAAAAGAATATAAATTTCCGTGAGAGGGTTGCATTGATGAGAAAAATAACAATATACCAAAACATATTATTCCAAGATTATTTTGCTTATTATTATAATTATTATCATTGTTATTATAATTATTACTATCATCATTATAATTATTAATATTAATATTAATATTATTACTATTATTACAATCTTTAGTATTATTAATATTATAATCACAATTATTATTATTATTATTTTCATAATTATTAATAGTATTATTAGTTTCATGACAAACTAGTTTTGACTTTTGAGCCACGACCGAGTTTTGGCTTGCTCTTGGCATCCCATTCCCACCAAGGGTGCTTCTGAATATCTGCAGTTGGAGAAACGTAACAAGCTCAGCACTCTTAAAAGGGACATAGGAACCACTGCTATTTTTAATTTGGTCAATGTTTCAAATATCAAGATGATTTGTCTTTCCATGATAGCCACTTTTCAGTTTACCTTTTATGGCTCAGATGAGATGGGGTAGCCGGCATGGAGTATGATAATATATAAGCGGCTTTGCTTGCTCATTTGTCTTGATCGATACCCTTAACAAGATTTTGTCCTGCACAACAGTCAACAGCAGCATAAAAAAACAAAAAAAGTTTGTGGACCAAGTCAAATCCTTAAAAGTGCATGTGCTTACTGATTCTATGGGAGAAAAATGATCCAAAGCGAGTCCATCTCCCATGACAAAGCGATTTGGTTTCCCATTTGTTCATATTGCCAAGCAGATGTTTCTTCAAGTGGGATTAGAGCTTCAGACCCCAGCTTTCAGGAATTATTTGATGGGTCCCCATACCTACCATTTACAGAGTTTGAACAATCAATGCTTTGAGTTCGTTAACTGAACGACATGAAAGTCAAACTTTCGAAAGAAATGCAAACTAGTGATGTTCAATGGTATCCCCTGCCTGCCATGTTCGTCACCCCATGTATTGAGCAGATGGTCCACTCTGGATCGGATCTGTCAAGATGTTGCCAACCTTATTTCATCAGAGAAAAGAACCGCTCTATGCTTATACTTGTCTTGACACCCATATAATATAAGAATCGTTGAATGTGAAATGTGAAACTGGATACTAGGTTGCGTGGGAATAAGGATATGCAGCTGATATTATATTTGCTTGGAGGGAGAGCCAATAAATAAAATTTAAACATGGCAGCAGCAAACATGGACTGATATGCTTAAATTAAAGCCAAAAAGAAACTATCTTGGTAGAAGCAAGCATAAGTCAACCCTTTCTGGAAACCTTCAATGAAGGGAGAAAGTTTCATATAACTTGCTCAGTTTCATCTTTACCTAAATTGGAGATACTATCTTGGTGGGAGAAAGTTTCATATAACTTGCTCAGTTTCATCTTTACCTAAATTGGAGATACTATCTTGGTGGAATGGGATTTAGACGACCAGAGGCAGCACAAGTCCAAGAAATGGATCCCGGGGAGAAGCGACTCAATGAATTGGGATACAAGCAAGAGCTCAGAAGAGAAATGGTATTCTTGAACCTTGATTCCTCTTTGTGTAATAACCTTAGATTTTGTTCTTCTTTTGTGCATGTTTTGGTAGGTTTTTGTTCTCTCTTGTTGATGGGATGCTAAAAATCTTACCCTTTTGATGGGGTTTTATTAGATTTTCTTTTATCATTTGCAGATGTACTTACTGTGTTTTTCCTTTTATTTGTTGCAGACTTTGTTCAAAACTCTTGCAATATCATTTTCAACAATGACCCTTTTCACAGGGATTACTCCCCTGTATGGTTCAAGCCTTCTATATGCAGGTCCTGCAAGTCTTGTCTGGGGATGGGTGGTTGTATCTTTCTTCACCTGGTTTGTTGGCATTGCAATGGCTGAGATCTGTTCCTCTTTTCCAGTTTGTTCCTTCTAAACTTCCTAGTCTATTCTTAATGATTCTATGTTTCAGTTGTTGTTTATGCAAGTCCTTTCCTAATCAAATTCTAAATCTGTGAATTTAATGCTTCTTCTATAAAAAGCTTGTTAGTTTTAAGAATATATACATGTTTATGACTATGAGAGGAAAGTGATCTCCTTGATTGGGATATTTTGGCAGTAATTTCTCAGAATAAAATTGAAGGCATTTCTGAAAGTTTCATGCCTGATTAAACTATACATACTTTAGATGCAAGTTTTAGAGACCTAACATTCTCTTGGATGCAAATTAAACAGACAACCGGGTCTCTCTATTTTTGGGCAGCTCATTTAGCAGGTCCCAGATGGGGACCGTTTGCATCATGGTGTTGTGCTTGGCTTGAGACCATAGGGCTAGTCGCAGGCATCGGTACACAGGTAGTTTTCTGTTCGGTGGACTCTCACCTTTAAGAACTGAGATTGAGATGTTGATTCTTTTACTTGGTTTGGAAGGCATATGCAGGTTCACAAACTTTGCAGAGTATCATCTTATTGTGCACCGGAACAAATAAAGATGGAGGATATTTTGCACCTAAATGGTTGTTCTTATGCATGTACATAGGCCTCACATTGATATGGGCAGTGCTCAACACATTTGCATTGGAAGTAATAGCCTTCATTGATGTAATTTCAATATGGTGGCAGGTAAAAATTTATGTTTTTCGTATTACTCTTAGTCTTTTTCTTTTCTTTTTCTTTTCCTTTCTTTCTTTCTAGTGCAAAATAAAAACTATTGATTTTGATTTCTTATGGTAGGTTATTGGAGGGTTGGTTATAGTTATAATGCTTCCTCTGGTGTCGCTTACTACACAATCTGCTTCATATGTATTCACTCATTTTGAAACCGCGCCTGACTCGACAGGAATATCAAGCAAACCTTACGTAGTCGTTCTATCTTTCCTTGTCAGTCAGTATTCCTTGTATGGATATGATGCAGCAGCCCATCTTACAGAGGAAACTAAAGGTGCAGATAAAAATGGTCCTATTGCAATTCTTTCTAGCATTGGGATCATTACGGTATTTGGCTGGGCTTATATCCTAGCCCTTACTTTCAGTATTCAGGTATGTTTGGCTAGTCGTACAACTGCCCTTCTGATTCCTGTAATTTCTTTCCTTGTTAGTCAGTATTTCCACTTTGACGTTGTAATATTGTTGTCATCATCAGAAGTTATTTAGTTTAGATCCACTCACCTCAAGGAATTTGTTGGTGGGATTCAGCTGAAGTCTAAAATCTAAACTCTACTTGCAACTATTCTTCAGGATTTTGGCTACCTATACGATCCAAGCAATGAGACTGCAGGTGCATTTGTGCCAGCTCAAATACTCTATGATGCATTCCAAGGAAGATATCATAATTCTGCTGGAGCAATCGTTTTACTGTTCATCATATGGGGGTCATTTTTCTTCGGTGGGCTCTCAATCACCACCAGTGCAGCTAGAGTGGTAAGTAGTTGAGTTCTTGTAGGCTTGTAGCTTTATCAAGATTCAAGATTCAAGACTTCACAGTGCTACCTATTTGACAGCTTCGAACGTGATCTTACAGAACTGCATTTTGACAATGATTTTCATCTCTTTCTGCTAGAAAATTGACAAACAAATTGAAAAGACTGAATCTGAAATCTAACACCAAATGGGTGTGCCATTGTTTCCTTCAGGTGTATGCTTTATCAAGAGATGAAGGAATTCCCTTTTCATCCATCTGGCGAAAAATCCACCCAAAGCATAAGGTTCCCTCAAATGCAGTGTGGCTATGTGCAGCCATCTGCATTCTTCTTGGACTCCCGATCTTGAAAGTCAATGTAGTCTTCACTGCCATAACTTCCATATGTACAATTGGATGGGTTGGAGGCTATGCAGTTCCAATCTTTGCAAGAATTGTAATGGACGAGAAGAATTTCAAAGCTGGGCCGTTTTACCTAGGCAGAGCAAGGAGGCCAGTTTGCATCATTGCCTTTCTGTGGATTTGTTATACCTGTTCAGTCTTTCTTCTGCCAACTTATTACCCCCTTTCCTGGAATACTTTCAACTATGCGCCGGTGGCTATAGGTGTTGGTTTGAGTTCGATAATGCTCTGGTGGATGCTGGATGCAAGGAAATGGTTCAAGGGACCTGTTAGAAATATTGATATTTCAAATGGGAAGGTTTAAGCTGCCATCACAAATTCAACCTTGCATGTTTATATTGGGATCCCATAGTTTCAGTGTCTCCTTTTTATGTATTTGTTAGGTTATTTTTTCTTTGAAGGAAAAGGGTTTACATTTTCTTTTAGTTAAATTTCACTTGTTTTTGTTCGATTCAAGCACCGAAGAATTGCTGGCAGCAGATTTTCAAGGCATTTTTTCGCAAAAGGGACAGGCACACGACATGAATCCAGATATTGTATGGATTGATTCATATACCATAAACTACAAAGATGTTTTACATATTCATTACAAATCCTGCATGGCAATTGGCATCATGGCCTTTGAATAGGATCTATGGAACTATTTCCCTGTTCATAAAACCGGAAAACTGGGGACGGAATTGCTCCCTTTGCGATTTCAGTTCATTATAATCTTTCAGCCACAAAGAATAGCTCGAATTCTTTGCCACCACATCTATAGACACCTCCTTAGCTTCAACCAACGCTTTTGCATAGTTTGCAAAACCATCCATATTCTTCCAAAGAAAAGCCGAATGACTAGGATCCCTAGTATTCCCAACATCATCTAACAACCCCCTAGCTTCCTCCACTTTTGCCCAAAAACATGTGTCCTGAGTCAAACTAGCAAACTTGCTCCGTTTATTCTCTTCAACTCTAACATTTTTCCACCACCTATCGAATATCTGGTACCTCCTCTCTCTTCCATGGTTAATGTAATGCCCCTTACTGTGATGCATGCCTGTTCGATAATACTCAGCAATATCCAGAGGCTCGACAAGGAGCTTATAGGACTGTGAAGAATAGACCCATTTTCCATGTCTGTGAAAATCATGAGGGAGTTGATTGCTTTCCATCAAGTCGATTACGTTGTCCCAAAACTGAGCTAGCTTGTGCCGGTTCAAGTTGACTTTAAAGTCCCTTTTCGAGGCTCCCCTTCGTTTAAAGGAGTCATAGTAACCCATCTGATCATCAGACCGGTCGCACAACGCTTTATACCACTCTATTTCTGCCCTGTAAGGATTGATTCTGGACAACTTAATTGCCAGATTGGCACAGTTTAGGTTTGGTGTACGACCCATTCGCCTTGCTGCCTTTAGGCAATCTTTGGCTCGCCCTGCGACTGGTTCCTGTGCATTGATTCAAGAAGGAATGACTTAAGAAAGCTTTTCCACTTCTCTTAAAATATATTATAGCAGAACAAAGCCAAAAGAATACCACTAATTCTAATAGAAAGCATTACCTGACTGGCAATTCCCGATGACTGCAATGCCAGCACAACTCCTGCTTCATAGCTTGATTCAGGAAGCTCTCCTTCCATGGAACTTTTCCTCTCCAAAAATTGTGAGGAAATTCTCTCTACATAATCACCATACTTGAGATGATCCTCAATGCTATAGCTAGGCGACCCCGTTGCGAGCAACAAATACATCATTTTAATAACAGATTCCACGTTGTCCACACAAATTGCTCCGTCTTCAGAACAGAAAAAATAGTTCCCAAATGGCCTAAACACTCCTGTCACTGCCTCTTCCCCAGCTTCTACTAACCTTCCCAAATGAACTAACACAAACTGGAAAATCTCAGCCTCGTATTCATCATTTCGTTGGACAGCAAGCAATCCAAGATGTGGAGAAGTCATATACAAGTGCCAAAACTGTAATAGGGGTTTTATGAGGGGAGCTATGGGATCTAGTGGAGCAAAGAGTATCCGTGGCATCAAGTCATACTTTGATACAACATGGCAAAATTTGCCACCCCATCTTTCGCGAAGAATGGCACGAGAAAGGGTCTCGTTGCCTAGCAATGGAGAGCCAAAGGTGATGCACAGAACTGAGAGGTTTGGAGAATTGGATTGAAGGTAAGAAAGGAGCCAAAGAGCAGCAAGAGAGGCAGCTGTTCCACCAATGGAATGGCCTGTGAAGATAATTGACTGACTTGTCTGCATTAGCGTAGACATCTGCATACACATGTTTATTCTTGAAGATAAACAACATGATATTATACAAATTATTAGTAAAAGGATTTGTTCAACCAATAGAAATCCTTGCTTCTTTTTTTCTTTTCTTTTTGTGAGCTTTCTCAAGAGTTAACAATTCTAGAAGTTCAAGCTTCTCCAAAGTTGCATTACAGGTTGAACTGAATAGTACTTGGTAAACTATGTTGTCTCCCACTAAAATCATCTTAATCTAAATATCAAAGAAATTATAATATCAATCTAAAAACTTAGATTATTGAAAAAAAATTATATTATTCTTTAAAGTGGTATCAATAGAAATCATCATCCATTAATCAATATCACCACCATTATAACAAAAGTGAATATTTTGATTGAATTTGTTAAGAAAAAAAAATTGCAGTAAATTCATGCGTGATTAACTTTTATATATATCCTAATTCGTTTGCCCGTGAAAATGAGGGCCGGACTATATTTTTAAAAATAAAAAAAATATTAAAAACGCAAAGATTTTTTACAATATTATAAATTCAAGCAAAACGACAAATCTTTAAGAAGTAACTCGATATGAATTGATGTATTTAACAAGTTTAAAGGAAACTTGGATAACCTTTTTATATTTTCAAAAATCAATGTTAAACAATAAAATTAAAAAAAAATAAAGCGAAAAATAAAAAAAAACGTTAAGTCATGTAAACTTTTTGAACCAGTAATCCAGTATTTTAAATAAAATAAACCATCCATGAAAAAGTAGCGAAACTCAATTCCCAATAAATATAATATTGAATGATAAATTATCACTATTATTATTATTATTATTACTACTACTACTATTATAGGTTGACTTGAATAGTACTTGGTCAATTATGTTGTCTCCAACCAACATCATCTTAATGTAAAGTTTAACGAAATTATAATATAATGTTTAGGAAATTATTTCAATAGATTGTTGAAAACAATATATAATATTCTTTAAAGTGGTATCAATAGAAATCATCATCGAGTAATCAATATCACCACCGGTATAACAAAAGTGAATGTCTTGAATTTGTTAAGGAAAATAAAATTACAATAAATTCCTTCGTGATTAACTTTTATATATGTACTAGTTTGTTTGTCCGCGTTTCACCGTAGACCGAACTATATTTCACCGTAGACCGAACTATATTTTTAAAAATGTACAAAAAAGTTATTAAGAACGCAAAGATTTTTTTGCAATGGTATAAATTAAAGCAAGACGATAAATCTTTAAAAGCTAACTCGATATAAATTGGTTTATTTAACAGGTTTAAAGGAAACTTGGATGATCTTTTTTTATTTTCAAAAATCAATTTTGAACGATAAAATTAAAAAAAATAAAGCGAAAAATAAAAGAACGTCAAGCCATGTAAACTTTTTGAACCAATAATCCGGGATATTAGATCAAAAATATCATCCATAAAAAAAACAGTGAAACTCAATTCCTAGCAAATATAACATAGAATGATGAATTATCATCATTATTATTATAACAATTGTTATTTTCATTGTTATTATTATCATTACTAATAGTGTCATTATTATTACAACTACCATCATTATTACTATTATCAATAAGTAATATCATAATTGTTATTAGTATAATTATCGTGATTACTATCATTATCATTATTATCGTTGTTGTTGTTGTTTATACTATTATTATAATATAATCTTATTAGTATCCTCATTATTATTATTGTTATAACCACAATTATTATTATTATTATTATTATTATTATTATTATTATTTCTATAATAATCACAATCATAATTATTATTAATATATTATTGTTGCTACTGTTGCTGCTACTAATACTACTACTATTATTATTAATAATAAATTTTAAAAACAAATATTACTATTGAAAAAAAACATAAATTTTATTTAAAAGGTAAAATTATAAATTATTATTATTATTATTATCATCATCATCATCATCACCACAATCACAATTACTATTAACTATTACTATACAATTATTACAATTATTATTATTATTATTATTATTATTATTATTATTATTAAATTTGAAAAAAAAAATTATTACTATTGAAAAAAAACTATAAATTTGATTTGAAGGGTAAAATTAAAAACTATAAGAACTTTGAAAAAAAGACCAAGAGAAAAAAGTAAGAAATCAAAAGTAGAAGGATCAAATTGAAAAACATAATATACACAAATTAGAATTGAAGGACTAAATAGTAAACAAATAAAACTCAAATAAAAGAAAAAATGATCAAAATCAAAACAAAAAGGATGGATTATGAAACACCAACAAAAAATAGAAATGGATTTAGGAGGAGTGAAACTATAAAAAGAATAAAAAAAAATAAAAAATTAAAAGAATGAGGACTGAAATAAAACATGAAAATACCAAAACAACCCTCATGGTCCTCTTAATTACACAAAATACTCATGAAAATACCAAAATACCCCCAAAAAAAGCTTCTTTTTTGTTTTTTCTAAGGCTAAAAACATTATTTTACTATACATAGAAATTGAAAAAATCTTAAATTCCCTTGTCCTTCTGCCCATCTTTTTTTTACACGGGCAAAGACATATTTTAATTGTTATGAATATTATGAAAAGTTAAGAAAGTTCTTGGTCAACAATTCTAAATTTTGTTGACTCGAGGGGTAAAAGAGTATTTTTATTGTGTTAAAAAATTGAAAAGACGCGTACATTCCCAAACCATCTTTTAATGATCACTAAGCCAGGAGAAAGGACAAAAATACCTCTAGATTAAAGGCTTAAATTTAAGTCACTTAAGGATAAAATGGTAATTTTCCTATAACAATGCACAGTAATCTATGTATAGAGATACAGTGAAATACCCACATGGTTTAGCTTTAATTAATGTTTTAAAAAATAGTTTTATTTCATAATTGAAAGCAATAATCTTCATTATCAATTAAAGGTGTCATTGAAATTTACATATGTCCCCCTACTATAAATTATAGTTTTTTTATAATTCACATTTCAATAAAAAAAAATTTAAGTAGAACCATATAAAATTATTATGTATTAATTAATTAATTAAATACTTTTAAAAATAATTTTAACCCCACCATCAAACCGACCCGACCCGACCCAAATGTAAAAGGCAATTGGGTAAAATCGTGACCCTAAAATAAAGCGATGAAACAAACGTGTGATTCCTTGAGGAGTAGTGTGTAATGACTGGATGACCCACACAGAATTATTAAATTGGAGACTTCCTTTCTGTACAGAAACATTGAACGAAGATGCAATGATGAACATGGTAGTGCCATCAATGATTTCCCACTGGTCCGTCGGTGATGCGGGGAAAATAAATAAAGCGAAGTGGGAAGGCAAGAAAATCATGGCGAAATTAAGGAAGTAGATTGGTTTTCAAAGTTTCTTCTCTGCCATGAAAAGATTCCATCTTTTATGGGAGGAAAATCAAAGAAAATGCAGGATTAATTATGAATGGAAGAAAGTTTTTGTTTTCTCTACAAGGGTAAGAAGATGAGGGGGTGAAATCCCAACTCTCTTTTCTGTGCCCTAATGGGAAAGAACAGCTTGGCCTTTTAGCAGCTACTGATCATCCAAAGATACTGTTCTTAGATAGCCAGAATTACTGTCTTTATTACCTTCTTTTTTTCCATTTTCTTGCGAGAGATTAGTTGTACGAGAGTACAGCAATAACAATTAATTTTCAAAATATTTTTAAAAAAATACATTGAAATGATTTTGATGTATTTCAATACACGTTAACAAACAAACAGAACATTAATTATATTTTCTCTGATTTTCTTTCCAACCACACAGCATATAATTAATCAACACCACGTATATCAAGGAAGATCACCATGGAAGAAAACTGACCTGGTTTTGAAAACTTGGGGCGCTGTATATATTCTCGAAAATCCTCACCAAGGCACCTTGCACCATGACAGGCTCTTCCCCTTCATTTTGGTCATGTAAAGGAACAAAAAGGTCATTGCCAGCAACATCATGTACTGGCAAACGAACCAAATTCTTGAAACTGGGGTCTGAGCCTGATACAAATAGGGTGCCGGAAAAGGCCACATACCCAATACTTCCGACCTGATCAACTACGAAACTCTGTGGTGAGTTTGCTGTGGCGAGATTGCATAACCTCCATGACTCGGATAGCAATGGTGTGGAAGCCAAGAAATCGGCCAGCATCTCACTAGTCTCAAACCTGCCAATATTGGATGGTCACCAAGAAAATACGATTAGCCATATGAGATATAAATATAAGCTTAGTTTTCTAGTCAATTTCTTGTAGGAAAAGATTGGTTTGTGAGCGAGTCCTTACGGCGAAGTTTCTGTATCCATGGAAAGATTTGGCTTCTGAGAAAAAAACTGCTTGAGTTGAAAACTTGGCTTGTTGAAACATAGGATGTTTCTCTTAGTTGCTTGTGTTGTCTGTGGCTTTGCTTTTTCTTTTTTATAAAAGATCGAGTAAATAAAAAACAAATTGGGAAAAAAGGAATTTATTTGGTCCCTCAAGTTTGTAACTTCAATCATTTTAATCCCTCTATTTAATCCACTAAAATCATGAGCACACTATCTTTTATTTAGAGCATGCAGCTTGTTTTGTTAGATTGGTTAAGATTATATTTTAAAGTAATTTTTTTAGAAGTATATTAAAATAATATTTTTTTTTATTTTTAAAATTTATTTTTAATATTAACACATTAAAACAATTTAAAAATACTAAAAAACATTTTTAATAAAAAGTTGTTAAATCACAACTCAATCACAGTGGCAAAAGAAGTACATTAATATTTTGATTTTTTTTATAAGTTTTGAAAAGAACATTTCATTGTTGAATTCTTTTTTAAGTCAATTTGTCATTTTGTAGGGTTTTTTTTTTTTTTTTTTAGAGATGGGGTCTATCAAGCACCCACCACCTTATCTTTTATATTATTAATGTTATTATTATTATTATTATTATTATTATTATTTGTGTGGTGGACTTTGAGAAAGATGACTCATATTTTTTTTTTTTTTTGGTTTTAGGTTACTCTATTCATATTTATTTCCCATTTGTTAAAAATAAAAAATAAATACACAACTTATAAACAAGAGTGGCGATGGGTGCTCCACGCGTGAACGCGGTGGCGTTCAAAGTGGGAGAAAGTTCCTGCTCCCACTTGTACGCTAAAACCTTTTATTATTCCTGCAGTTGCTTTTTAATAAAAACTTTTTATTTTTTATTTTAACAAGATATAGTTTAGAAAGAAATTTATATGTTGAGATCAATTTTTTTATTGGATTTTAAATGAATCATCGGTTATTAAATTATTTATACTTTGAATGATTTTTTTCAAAAATAAAATATGTTTAAATTAATTTTAGTTAACTAAGACCAAGACCTGTTTGCTTCATAAAAAATAGTTTAATGTAAATCATCTTCCAAACTTATATATATATATATATATATATATATATATATATATATTTAATTTGTTAATTTATTTTTTTATATGTTTTATTTGTTTTCTTCAATCTTTCTCCTACATTTCATCTCTTTCCTGGAAAATCACCCATGTATATATAACCTATAAAACAAATAGAATTATTACTTTATTTAAAGTTTCGTTTGTAATTGTGTTATAAATAGCATTTTATGAAAAATTTAAAAAAATTTAAAATTAATTTTTTTATATTTTCGGATAGTTTTGATTTTTTGTTGTTAGAAATTAGTTTTAAAAAATAAAAAATATATTAATTTAATAAATTTTCAAATAAAAATACTATGAAAAAATCATTACCATATTTCCAAATATTAATTAATATAAGCTTATATAATTTAAATCAAGGCATATACGGTGATGTTACAAAGTATCATTTAAGAAAAAAAAACACTTTCTAAATATATGAAAAAAACACCTAATTTAAGAAAAAAAAATAATATGATAATTTTTTAATTTTTTATTATTATTTTAATGGACTCCAAAACATAATACATGACCCCAGGCCATGTCTGTCCAAGACATCAGCTTGATTAGTCAAGCCGGGACAGGCCTCTAAGAAAAATGTGATGTTCTGTTAACAAAATGTTTATTTAAAAGAAACTAAATTTTTAGTTTAGAGTGAATTAGTTTTCTAACCTAAAAAAAAATGCTCAGGCTTAATAAATTATTAAATTATTTTGGATTGTTATTAAACGCGATTTAATGTATCAATTTTAAATTATTCTTACCTCACTTTTTAAATTTTTGAGGGTTATTCTAATATGACCCAGTTGACTTGATAAATCTAAAGATAATTTGAATGATTAGTAAAAAAACAATTTGACTTTAAAAAAATTCAAAATGGTATTTTTCTTTTATATTGAGACAATGATATATTTAGATCGACTCGGGTCCTACAGCATAACCCAACAAACTTGTTATAAGATCTTGGAATTCACTGGATTTAACAACTTTTTTTATTTAAACTGTTTTTTACTTAATGATATGATCACAAAAATAGAAGCTTGAATAATTGAGCATCAATCAAATATTGAGACGTTTATTTAAGACTGTGATAATCTCACATAAAACAAATCAAAATAATTTATGAATATCAATTCAAAATCAACCAAATATTGAATGATGAAGTTGATTAAAAAATCCAAAAAATATTCAATTGAAAAAAAAAAGGAGATGGAATTTATTTTTTTTTTAAAAAAATAACAACTTGGCATTGTTATTAAACCGAACTCAACATGTTAACTTTGAAACATCTCAATCCGACTCTTTGCCTAGTCCAAGTTTAGAATTTACCTATACATGAGTTGATTTTATATTATTCAATTGATTTGATAGGTTCAAAGATAATATGAATGGCAAATAAAAGCATGGTTTGACTTTAAAAGAACTTTAAGATGACCTTATTTTTTTAAAATATTGAGACGATGACATATTAGATTAACCTGAATTTTACAACTTAATTTTTAAAACTTGTGACCCGAATAATAAACTCTATTGAATTTAAAAAAATTAATTGTTAAGATTATTTTTTATTTAATGATATGATAACAAAAATAGATACTTGCAAAAATTAAGTATTAACCAAATACCGAGATATTTGTTTAAAATTACAATAATCTCATAAAAAAAACTAAAATAAATTATGACGATCAAATCAAAATTAATAAAATATTAAAGGAAGAAACTGGAAGAAAAAAAATTGGAAGGTAGGATTTTTTAAAAAAGATAAAAAAAAAAGGAAAAAAAAGATTGAAAACTAGAAAACACAATTGAGATGATCGATTCAATGTTGAAATAAACAATGAAGCACTGTAATATTATTCAACAGTTTAGAGTTTTAATAGAAAGCCCTTTTGTTTGTAAGAAAATTTTACATAAGATTCCTTTATACTAAAAAAGACTTTTTATATAAAAAATATACTTATAATTAATTAATTAATTAATTAATGTTAGGAAAATATAATTTTAAAATTCAATCTAGGAGTCAACTTGAGAGAAGGCCATGTCACATTTATTTTTATTAGTGTTCATATGGGTAGGTGCACCAGAAATATAGATATTGATTATAAAAAAACAATGCATGTCTATAAATAGTATGTGCATGGTGAGCCTGACTTGGAATATGGTTGCGGATATTTTTTAAAGTATTTTTCACTTAGAAATATATTAAAACAATATATATATATATTAAAAAAATTATTTTTGAAATCAGCGTATCAAAATGATCTAAAAACACAAAAAAAAAATATTAATTTGAAGCAAATAAAAAAATAAAAAAAATTAATTTTTTTTAAAATACTTTTGAAATACAAAAACAAACAGGACGAACACTTAAAAAATTATGCGTTGTACAATTAAAATCTTCCCTGCCCAAAAAAAATAAAAATTTGAGAAAAAAAAACGCACACAAAAAAATTATAAAAATAAAATATTTAGTTGGTCACACATACAGCTGTGACAAATTGGTCGACGTTCAAAGAGGGTGACCACTGACTTGACCACACCTAGTCTAATAAAATCTTTTGTAATTAACCACTGCCATCTATTTTAATATTGTTTTCATTATCATCGTTAGTTCCATTAATGTTACCATCATTAATTATTTCTATAACCTTCATGAATATATAATAATTAGCTTTACCACTATTATATAGTTGTGATCATCCTTATCATATCATTATCATATCATTAATGAAATAATAATAATTATCATAAATAAAAGAAATGGACTCTTTGTTTTCATGGAAAGTGTGGAAAAAGAAAGAAATTGATGTTATATTTGATTTAAAAGAATTTGGAGTTTAGTATTAAGGGGTGATTGAGAGTGTGACAATGGTTATTTTCTAAAGTGTTTTTAATTTGAAAAAGTACTAAAATAATATTTTTATTTTTTAAAAATTATTTTTAATATTAGCATATTAAAAAATGATCTAAAAATATCAAAAAAATATTTATTTAATTTTTTTTATTTTCTTAAAAATATTTTTAAAACATAAAAATTAACCAATAATATCAGAGAATTGAGAACGCTTGCAATCATGAACCAAAAATACTGTATTGAAGGCATGGTAGGGAGACAATTTGTCATCATTGTACGCAAAATTAGAGGCAAAAGTCCAAGATGAAGGACAGAAAAAGGGAGAGGCCTGTTCTTCGATCTTGACACGCCTCTAATGTCTACTTTTTTGGGACTGTTTTTGACACTGAATTGTGATGAAGATCTCTCGACTCCAAATATCTGTCAGAACTTTTACTGGCCTTTCCGAGCCATGCATGTGTTTCTGGTATTTCCGGGCCATGGTGAAAGGAATAATTCTGCCTGTAGCAAGCATATTCCCATGGACCCTTACAGAGACCTCAAAGGAGTCCCATGATGATGTCTTCATGTTATTGCGGTGGTTGCGCCAAATGTCCATATCCTCATTGTCGTACTATAATATGTTCTTAAAATATATTTGTTTCCTGAAAAATATATAGTTTCTAGAAAATTATTTTTCAAACTTTCTCGTATTTATTTATCATTAAAAAAATTGATCAACGGAAAATACTTTTTGGTCAATGAAAAACACTTTTCAGTCAAAGAAAAATTTAGATTGGTTTTCAGGAAAATGTTTTTTTTTTTACTGTGTTTGTTTTCCGGGAAATCACTTTCCAAACTTTTATGTATTTGTTTGCCGTTAGGAAAGTTGGTCAACGGAAAACACTTTCCAGTTAAAAGAAAATTTAGCTTGGTTTTCAGGAAAGTGTTTTTCTAGAAAATTTGGGCGGAAAACATTTTCCGGAAGTTGTGAAAAATTTAAAAATGTTATTATATGCTGATTATATCAAATTTGATCCTTAAACTTTTAATTGCTGTATATATTTTGTTTTGAATATTTATTTTTCAATTTCATCTCTTAAAATTTAATTTTTATATTAACTTTGGTTCTTATTTTTATAATTGCTATTTGCTTTTTCCTTATCATTTTTTTATTGAAATTTTTTATCTATCAAATTTGGTCCTCATTCTTTTGATTGTTACTTATTTTATTTGAAATAATTTATGAAATGTTAATTATTATTATTTTAATTTCTTCACCTTTTATTTTTTTTAATTTTTTAGATTTGATCTCTATTATTTTGATTATTATTTATTTTATTTGAGATAATTTATGAAATTATATTTTTTTTCAATTTCATTCTCATTCAACTATTTAATTTGTAAGATTTGTTCCTTATTATTTTAATAAACTTGAGAAAAATAAAATATTAATAAGTTATTTTCCAGCTCATTTTCCATGACATAACCAAACACTGAAAACTGTTTTCCAACTTATTTTCTATTACACTATCAAATATCAAAAAATAATTCACTTTTCCAAATTTCCTTCCCCAAACAAAATTACTTTTCAATAAAGAAACAAACGGGCTTACAGCTTCAAGATATTTATTTCTTCGATTCAGTCAAAGTCAAATTATTCATGCAGACTGCAGAGTTCCTAAAGATTTTGCTTTTCATTGATTTGAGATTTATTAAACAGTAATGCACCCTCTTAAGCAACACCTCAATTTCCTAATTAACAATAAATTTAAATATAAGAAACCGTGTCTTGAGATTTTAATTAAATTTAGCAGCCTGAATCATGTTCCGAGAGCATTCTAATCCTAATTACTGACTCTGTGTTCATATTTAAAAAAAAAAAAAAAAAAAAACAGACCATGATCTAGATTTTACTTGACAGGAGGAATTCCAGTTCAAACTCTTGGAATTCTGTTAAACGTACCATGATTATTTGTTTTACTCCTTTTCAGTCACAGAGGGCTTGCCCATGCTGTGCGTGCACTGACGTTACCTTCCAACTTCGTGCCAAAGACTTCGTTTGTTAGGTGAAACGTTAGGTCGTCTCCATTGTCCTAAGGGGGGACAACATTTCAAATCAAGAGATAGATTGATGAATTTAATGTAAATAAATAAAAAACAAATTATTGGGAAACTGAAAAAATAAAAAAAATTGAGTAGGTCAAGATATATAATAATCAAATAAGATGTTATTGGTTTTGTAAGCATTTTTTTATTATTTTTTATTAATATGAGTATTCGGACCGTTTGCATGTATCTTGATTAATCCTACGGGTCCTGAAGTTAACGATTATGTAAGTTTTCAGTGGTCTTGAAGGGACTAAAAATCATGTGACCATTAAAAAACGAATCTAAAATCTGATCAATTAAGTTACTACCATGATTATATTAGTGAAGTGAAGTGATGGACATGTAGAAGAAAAATCTTTGCAGGATGCATGAACAGAGAAAAGGAAAAACACAGAAAAAGGAATTCCTTTCACTGGAATATCGATCGAACAGACAGGCAAGCTCGCAAACAATAGCTTCAGATTAACTTTGATCCCTTAAAAAGAATGAAATCACACACAAAATGGAATAAGAATTACAAAACAATATTTTGATGGATAGTAGTCTCGCCAACAAAAGCCTTTTCAAACATCTCTTGGGACTTGGGAGCCAGCAAATTTAGAAACCAATGCCTTAGTTTCTCTTTTTGAGATCAGTAGAGCTTGATCTGAAGAGAAAATACTTTTTCCCTGGAGTAGCAACTTGCAGTAAACATTGTCATATGTGGTTGTTGAAGAGGCCATTGTAGCACCTGCATTTTCAAGAAAACTATTATATATCAACCTTTTTTTCTTGAAAAAATAAAGGTGACATGTGGGATTGAAATAAAAAAAAACCCTAATTTTGTTTTAATTTTTTCAAAAATATTTTTGAAACATAAAGACGAACTTGCTCGGCTACTGGAAAAGCTGTGGGTATGAAACAAGCCATAATTTCGAGCTCCCTCCTACATAATTTCATAGCATGGAGGCACAATGAGCTCCATCAAATGGTTGCCTGAATGATTAATTTATTAAACAATAAAGCCAGCGAGCCTGCATGCATCAATATAAAAATTCCAGACATCCATTTTTTGACCAGCAATGATCCCAAAAGGTGCTTCGGAACATATCTTTGCAAATAGATGTTAATTGAACATGCCATGCTGCCGAAGATACTCTGCTGCATTGCTCTTGCAGACAAGCTATTTGCTGGTCGGCATGTCCCTTCACAGTTTGGCTTACGTTGTTCCCTTGGTCTGTAGAAATTTTCAGGCCACCTCATAAGACCACCGTGCTCTCTAGTTAAAGGTCTATTGGGGTGATCAACTGATGCTAACGAGGATGACCTTCTCCTCAAAGCACCATCTGCTTCGAATGCTGCAATGTCAAAAAATATTACTGTTGCTCTCGCCTCAACTTGATATCGGGGTCCTTGATGAGAGAAACTGGCTGCCTGGGAACCTGTAATCCATCAGTATCAGTGACCTAGTTCAAGTACCTTCTAATTGTCATAACCCCATCAACCAAAAAGAGCATGGTTGAATTAGAGTAGCTTAACACACCAATAACCTGTTTACATGATGGTTAAGTAAGTTATGATTAACAGTAAACAATTCAGGCAAGAGTGAGAAGGTGCATTTTATAACAGCCATGGAAACACCATAAATTAAAACAGTAAAAGCACGTTATCGAATTAATCTCAAGAAGCCTTTTGAGAGGCAGAAAGGAATGAAATGTTACACAGATTTCCTGCATGTAATAAAAACAAGTGCTGGTGAATGAACAAAATATTGTAGGTGGCTGGCAGGTGAAAAAATGTCAAGCATGAAATAAGAAAGCAAAGAAGATAACACGAAACAACTCGAAATGAGGCAAGAAACAAACCTTGAAAGCAACAGCAGGGGCGGCAGGAGCAGGGGAGGCCGTGAGAGCACAGAAGGATGCTTCTATAACAACCGAAAGTTTTCGCAGCAGCTTGACGGCAGGAACCCCTACTGCCAAGCAAGGTTGGAAGCATGTAAATGAAGGGAACAACAGAAATCTGAAAGAGGAAAATGCAACCAAGCAAAAAGACTGAAAGAGCATGAAAAGAAAGAATAAACGTGCCCTTCAAAGGTGGTCAAGCAAAGACAATCAGAGGGCCCCTGTCAAACACACCGAACAAAGATGAATTCACATTCAAAAGCGAAGGAAAAGAACTGAAACAGCTGCTGTTTATAAAGCAACAAAATAATTTCTCCACTTGCAGTCTAGATTAACATATACAACAGAATCAAGCTTAGCTGAGAGCCCCCCTGCCAATTGACACTGAGACTCAAAGAATCAAAAGATTGGAAGAAAAGAGGAGCTCAGCAGCAACAAAGGTTCCCAGCTAAGCTAAGCACCGAAAACAACATAAGCACCGCACAGACCAAAACAAAACCCAGCAAAAAAATCTGCAGGGAGATTCCAAGCTCCACGCATTCTGGTTCTACTCTGGATGGCTAGCAGAAGCAACCCTCCTGGCATGCAAGATATTAAGATCATGTCTGCGTTTCATTGCTGGCCAACGTATGGCCAGCATATCAACACTCCCAGCCAAATTCACAAAAACCAGAAAATAAATCTGCAGGGAGATTTCAAGCTTCACACGCACAGGCCCTAATCTGGATGGCTAACAGAGGCCACTCTCCTGGCACGCTAGACATTACAATCACGGTTGTTATCCATTGCTGGCGAACGTATGGCCAGCATATTAACACTCCCAGCTAAATCAAAAATCTTAGCTAAAAAATGGCTGCACATTGCCTAAGGCCACGAAACATGCTGGCATTCACACAGCCATAACCTAGAAGGGGGCTGCTGGGAAACGGATCAATTACATCAATTGTGGCAAAGCCACATACCATAAGGCAGGAGGAGAACCGGCCTTTGCAACAAAAGCACCAGCTAAAAAAGATGCCAATCATCAAACATCTTAACAGACAACACACATAATGCTCAGCAAAACAGGAGGAAAATACATGAAGATAAAAAACAACTGGTGCAACAGCATAGGAAAGAATAAGAAAAGTATAGCACAGCATGAAACGATGGCCAAATCAAATAAAATGAAGCAATAAGAAAGGAAAGAACACCAGGCAGAGCAGGTCATCCACGGTAGAATCAGTTAGGCGAAAAAAAACAAATGGAACCCTGTCAACCCAGACACAATAGATGAAAGCCAAGCCTGAAAAACCATTAAGACAAAATGAAAAGGACACAGCTAACATAATGATAAAGAAAACGAAAGCTAGCATCAACTGAAACAACAGAGGAAGAGACGGCTGCAAAATCGAACCAGAAGGTGGAAAAATGTCCAAGGATCAGCAATCAAAAACAGAAACTGGAAAAGACCAAAAAAGAGAAGCTTTAGTCCATCAAAGAAAGTGAATGAAACCCAAGAATCTCAACTCACCCTGACCAAAAAGAGAAGGTGGCAAAGCATCGCAGACCAAATGACAAAAGGAGCATGCTGCCCTCTTTAAAAACTAATAAAACAGGGCTTAAAATGACAAAACGCAAGGGAAAACAAATATAATAACTATGAGCACGATATCGAGATCAAGTGTTCCAATTATTATTCCAAATCTTTCACTATTTTTTAATTTATTATGATTATTTTGAGTCCTAATTAGATAAAGAATATTGCATGTAAAAAATTATATTTTTTTCGCATTAGATTCTCACTTTATTTTGGTAAATCGTATGCATTAAGTTTTCCTTACACAAACTCAATTTTATTTTTTTAATTTTTGTAAACACTGACAGTGCCTGCACATTCTTTTTTATCATTGAAAAAACAAAATTGCTCTGTCCCACAACAGAGCACAGCTGAACTACCTAGTAAGTCTCTAACTAATATTTATTTTTAACGAGAATAAGCCTGTTCTTCCTAAGTTCGTATTCTTTGAGCTACATGCATAGATACATTCTCTTCCCAGTCATTGAAAAATATATTAAAACTAATATGCATGATAAATCTTCATTACTCAAGGGTTAAAACAATATATGAAAAATATCTTATTTTTTATTCATTGTGGAAATATATCACAAACAAATAGCCTGTATGATTTGATAAATAAAATTCTCTACTGTAAAAATATTAATTTATGACATGAAAATCTAATCTATAATGGAAAATCATCACCATTTCAACCGAGCATGTTATGTGTCAAGTGCCATTTCATCTATTAATTAGCTTCAATCTCCTTATAATTTGCGATGGAGTGGTGAAAACTTCAGGAATGGATTAAGCTTTCCATAGCTACGTTTTGGACTAAGATGATTGAGTTTGATTGTGGACTTTTATCTTTAAGTTCGATGCTTTTTACAAAACAAGGTCTTTGTTGAAACACAAAATCATCTTATATTTAAGTTAGTAAACATAGCAGGAGGAAACATTATACAAAAAAATAAATAAAATAAAAATATAAGAATTGTGTGTTTGTTGAATTAATTGACATGAAGCTCTTGAAAAAACTTACATGACTTTTATGTTTTATCTGGTAAACCAAGATATTTATAGATCTTGATCATATCAGCTTACCTCATGGATAATGATATGATGATGAAGAATACTTGAAAAGTTAAGTCCTTGTTTGTTGTGCTTATTGTGTTATTGGTGGAGAAGTTCATGTTTTTTCTCTGCCTAAAAAATTTGGTGTGTGCCACAAACATTAGAGGGTGGTTTTAAGGCACACCATAAAAATTACATGTGCTAATGAATGGTTTATAACATTGTTTTGACTTATCAAAACTCAAAAAATACATTGACATATGTGAGTAGGGCAGGAAGATTGGACAACCTTTGGTAAGGGTGAGTTGGTGTGGGTGAGGTCAAAACAATTTTGTTTTTAAAATTTTATGCATCATTATTTGCTCTCAGTCTTTTAAACATTCATGTTTGAAGACTAATTAGTAAAAGTAGATGAGAAAGAAAAAACATACATGTCACATCACCTTTTCGCGTCTTTTCTTAACTAGTTTACAAAAGAGATGAGAGTTTACTTATAAGAGAGATGAAAGATTGAAGTATGGAACATTGTTATTTAGAAAATAGAAAATTCTTTGTGATTGGAAAAACAATGTTAAAGTATTATATAAGAAGATGTTGTATAGAGATGTGAAGATTTTTATCTGAGACATGGAAATCTTGCTGTGAAGATTTTATTAGAGACATTGCAGAATCTTTCCCTATTTATTTGGGTTGCATTTCTTTCTTTATAAATTGTTGAAGTTAACACATGGGTATCAATATTTCAATCTCCTTTTCTGAACATGACATTATATAGTCTTATGATGGTGGTCGTGATGAAAGAAACAACATTTATTAGGGCTTTTTGTGTTTGTATTGTTTTTATAAACGGTGGGTATCGTATAAATTCTTTTTCTTTAATGGCGAACAATACCTCATCATGTGTGGTGGTCATTTCTGTTGTTCTGAGCTTAGAAAATGCTAGTCAATTGCTAATGGATCCCTTGGTATTTCTTTTTAGATGCTTTGTGGAGCTAGGAGATTGATGTATCGGTTTCTACTATTTTATTTCTTTAAAAAACTATGACACATCATTTATTGGATCTATTTCTAGTCATCATAGAAGTGGCTGAAAAGTTAGCTTATGGTTTTTGGACTAAAAAAATCTATTTAAAAAAGCTTACTAAATCAATTGCTAACCCCAAAACAACTCTAAATCAGTTAAAAAAAACACAAAATTAAACCGAATAAAAAAATTCATTTTAAACCCTAATATACTTTTCTAGTAAAATGGAAGCTTAAAAATATCCTAGTGACAATAAGATCAGTCTTTTTGGTGCAAAAAAATATGGTTGACCGACCACTTTCTCTTCCCCTCTCTAATTTTGCCAAGGCTTTCTCTCTCATCTCAATTTTTAGGGACTGGAATGTAAAATAAATAAAGTTAAAAACTAAAACATAAAACACTCAAAACACATGGATTAGAAATAAAAAAAAATAAAAAAAACTTTAGAAACCATAATATACTTTCTGAACCTTATAAACAATTAAAAAGGGATGCATCTTTTTTGTGTTAAATTTGATCTATGTTGTTTCTTTTTTTTTAATCCACAAATTGAAATACTATTTAGCAAAATTGAGCATAATGTAAGGACAAGACTTCTTTCAACATGGAAAACATGATGTACTACATAAATCAAATGGGTTTATTAGGTTTTAAACCATTCAAATATAACATGAAAATGGAGAAATAAAAAAAACAGAGGACCAAAATGAACAACAATTGCAAAAGGATAAAAAAACATATTAGAGTAATATAAATCACATCTTGAACCTAACAACTTAAGCTTATGAGCTGAGATGCTTCTTTGATATGGTATTAATGCCTTGATGATCAAATAGTCATGAGTTCGAATCTCACAATTCTTATTATAACTAATTAAATTAATAAAATTAAGCACAATATAATTGTGTGTCTATGAAAGTTTTAAAGCCTAAAGAGATTTCATCACAAGATAATGATGAGTTTGTGTACGTTTCGAATCCAAAAAGCTTTCATTTGGAGAGACATATTATAGAATAGTTTAAATTATATCTTAAAACCTCATTTAACATTTTAACCATTTAGGTTGAGATGATTCTTTAACAAAAAAAAAAAAACCGATTCATATGGATTAGACATACTATAACACTCCACAATAAAAAATCACAATAAGAAATCTTGTTATAGTTTATACTGTAAGCTTAGATTGAGATGATTGTTTTATTTGATAAAAAGAATAAGATGATTTAGATGTATATTAGATGTACTATAACAATGTATGATATGAGTGAATCACAAGACAATTTTGTTATAATTAGCAATGCACAATGTGCATGAATCAAGGAAAATTTTGTTATAATTAGCAATACACAATACGCGTGTGAATCACATGCAAGACTTAAAGAAACAATAATAAGCTATTTTGTTATAATTTACCATATAATCTTAAATTAAGATGATTATTTAATTTGATAAAAAAATAATGATTTAGACGTATAAGATGTACAATAACAATCCATTTTATACGTGAATTATAGGGAAGAGTAAAAGAAACAACAATAAACAATCTTGTTATAATTTATAGTGTAATTTTAAATTGAGATAATTATCTCATTAGATAAAAAAAAAGATAAGAATGATTTATACAAAAAATGATGTTTAAGTATTAAAATGAGGATAAAAAATAACATAAAAACCAATTATGACAAATGTATAACAATGCTAATTAGGGCTAAGTCAACTCGAGATATCCCGCTAAACTCTCGGCCCATATTATATGATCCTAATACTCTTGATCCTAATGAATTAAATTTTTTAGATTTAAGGATATATGTGTAATTCTACTAAATATTAAAAATAAAAAAAATACCTATATACTCCTACAGCCCTACTCAAAACTATTAATTTTTTTTTACTTCTAAAAGTATTATTATTATTATTATTTTATTATTCATTAAAATATTAAAATAATAAAAATACTTCCAGACAAACAATTAATAATTAATGCACCTCGTAAAAATATCACAATACCTCTAAATCAAAACCAAAGATAAACTAGTTTTTTTTTTTTTCCTCAAGGACATAAACGTTATTTCACTTGTAGCGAACAGTAATCCGTGAACTCCCTTAGTTTTTTTATTTTTATTTTATGTAACGTAATATTACATTTATATCCCATTGGACAACGCGGGAGAGAGTCCCACAGCATATAATTAATTACTCATCAATGCGAGTAGCTAATGTGAACTGGAGAATTTTCAAACTGAAAGGATTTGTGTGGTGGAAAATGAACAACAGAATTAGAGACACCGCTGCTTTAGAAAACTCGAAAGCTGCAAATGGTGGGCGGGCCCTTCCCATCATCAATGCCGTTGTTTGGGCATCAAAACAAACCCTAAACCTAAAGTCTAGTCTTTTCTACATCTACAGTTTGTGCATGTACCTTTGTTTATTGCCTATCGAAGGGAGTAGTAGCACAAGTACCATCTCTGTCCCTATAAATTTATCACTGCCACCCACTCTCTGGTTACTATCATTACTATTATAGTCAATGCAGAAAACATCAAAACAATCTGCAACTTGAAACATCTTCTAGACTTTGGTTTCTTTGAAAATACACAAGACAGCAGCTTTACTTTAGAACAACAGATATGAAAAGTAAAATGGTCGAGGATGAAGGAGCTGCTAGTGGTAGTGAAGTTAGTGGTCCAATTCGTCAAGTTATTCTTATTTCTGCCGGTGCTAGTCACTCTGTTGCTCTTCTTTGTAAGTTTGTAATTGTGGGGTTTGTTTATATTGCTTTGGTTTTTTGTTAGTTTTGGTAAAGACTGAAGCTTTTGGTTTTGATCGCTGGTTGTGATTGTTTGACCTTTGTTTGCTCTTGAAGTTGTTTATGGGGTGATTTAATTTTTGTATTTGGCTTAGTGTGTAACCATTTGGCGGTCTGTTATGAGAGTTTTGGTAGATTTCGTTGAACTGTGTTTTGATTTTTCTGTTGTTAGAGCTATGATGGATATGCACAACTTTGGATAGGGTAAACATTAGTGGAGGATGTTAATTTTGAGTTTCTTTTAAGCCAGCATTGATGTATCCGTTTCATGTTTGTGTCTTGTGCCATTTCTTGTTAAGGGAAAGTCAAGAAACAGAGAGGAAACTAGCATCTAAATGCATTATCCCTGTGGCACTCAAATGGTTTTTGGGCCTTATTGACCAATCATTCTTAGCCTCTGCTATTGCAAATTTCATTTTTTACATAAAATCATCCATGAAGGAGTGATAGCCAAAGAATTTTCATGAGATTCCTGGATTCATTCCCTAAATGTGGTACTCAAGTGGCTCTCAATTGTGTGTTTTTTGGTCAAGAAATGGTAAGAAGAAGATAATCAGCTACAAAAATCACCACGGTTTATCAAATCGGTAAGCTATGGCCTTGATGGAATAATATACCTTTTCAAACAATGTTGAGATTTGTAGATTCAAGTCCTTTTATTTATTTATTTGCTTGCAACTACTTATCTAAAAGACTTGCAACTTTCAATTATGTATGCTTGTTGACTTATTTAATCTCTTCTTTGTGGAGTATAACTTTATCACAAGAAACTCCTATTCATTTGTAACCTCTTCTTCAATTCTATTCTCATACTTTGATTGCTTAAACTTGCATCAATTAGAGTTACAATTGTTCATAATTTACAGCTGGAAACATCGTTTGCTCCTGGGGACGAGGAGAGGATGGGCAGTTAGGCCATGGGGATGCTGAGGATAGACCCACTCCAACTCAATTGAGTACATTGGATGGCCTTGATATAATATCAATTACTTGCGGTGCTGATCATACAACTGCATATTCTGAGTCACGAATGGAGGTCTATAGTTGGGGATGGTCTGTTCTTCATTGTTTACTTCCATCTTTGATTCCTAATTTTGGTTAATTTTGAGAAGTACGGTAATTTTATTGATTGCTGTGTGTTCTTTTGAAATCTGAGAACCAAGCAGTTTAATAGTTGGCCTGAGAAAAATAAAATGATGTTACACATCTGAATAACTCAATTTAAATAAATTGGATGGTTGTTTGAGTATTTATAACTGAGTCCTTATCTTATAGGCTGTTTCTAAGCGTCAGTAATTCATTCTTGCAAATTTTATTCAAATAATATTTCCATTGATGGTTGAAATTTATGAATCCCCTAACTCATTTGTTTTCTCCTGGAATCTTTTGTAAGATGAAGTTAGAGATGAAAGGAATGTAGTATACGTATTCATATGTGAATCATTACTAAGTTGTCTAACCAGCAAGTCACATCTAAAGACAATTTTCTGATAGTTTATTTCATCTTCTGAAACATTCTAACAATTCTATCATAGGTGTATACTATGGCTTATTGATTAGTAAGTTCTTAATCTCTCGTCCGGATTTCATGTGTAGCCCTCAACCATTGTGTTCCTTTTCTATCAGGGGTGATTTTGGGAGGCTAGGACATGGAAATTCTAGTGATTTGTTCACTCCTCAGCCAATTAAGGCTTTGCACAGTTTAAAGATAAGGCAAATTGCTTGTGGGGATAGCCATTGTCTGGCAGTCACCATGGACGGTGAGGTGCAAAGGTTAGTAGTCTTTCTATCTCTATCTTTTCCCAATAATTAGATTTATGGCAAGAGTAATATATCATGTTAGTGCTTCAAGGAAATTGTTGTGCATCAGCATAGTTTTTCTGGCTTCTTTCTGGTGGGGTTTTCTAGCAATAGGACTGCAGTGCCCGTGTTGATTTCCCCCCCCTCATGTATCTCTTGTTGGATACCTTATTCTCCTAGGTGTACTTTCACCTTGTTCGCGTGAATGGATTTTTTTACCACCAAAAAAACCCTTAATTAAGTGGAAGTACTAGCTAGCATACTACTTCATGTGTAAAGCTGCTTTGATTCCTCAGGACCTGTCTCATTAATGATATGTTTAGGTTGAGTAGTCCAATTCAGCAGTAATAATAGTATATGCCAGAACCAGTCCAATTCAGCGTTACTAATATAATATGCTAGAACATAAACTTCTTGCTTTTCCTTCTGGAAGCATCTCCTAAATGAAGTGAACAAATATCCTCTAAACTTAGGAAAACTTTAGGATGAGAGATGAGAAAACAAGTTGTTGTTTCATAAGATCGTGAGTATTTTTTTTGGAGGATTGGTTGAACATGTTTCTCTCATTGCATTTATACAATTGTTGGTTAAACTTGCAATTATAACTTTTATCTTCTGCAGTTTGGTGCCGTTGAGTTTTCAGCTCTACAATGGCAAATAGTGATCATTCACAACATAATAGTGAATCATTTGTGGTCATGTTTGGTTGGAACTGCATTCTGTACTGTTGGGTGATGGCTATTCCTAACTATAATGTTTTTGCATGAAATGCTCAATAGCAAACGTTCATCTTCTGGCTCTAGTTTTAATAGCTCTTATGCAAATTTTATTTATCTGCGTACCAAATATCATGTAAATGGCTTATTTGCCTCAGGTAACGAGTTTACTGTATCTTTTGGGTGAAGGTTCCTCCAAACTTACATCTATGCTTCTGAAAATTGATTCTATCATGTGGGAAAACATTTTATTTATATTGTTTTTGCTTGTAACTGTGAAGTTGGGGGCGGAATCAAAATGGTCAACTTGGTCTTGGCACCACCGAGGACTCCCTTGTGCCTCAGAAAATTCAAGCTTTTCAGGTACTTTAGATTAACTAGTTCATTGAAGATATATCCACCTATTTGTTCATTCAATTGTATTTGTCTTATGCCATTTTTTGAGGTTCAA
>Ga0307515_10003505_pt1 | contig 32985 bp, 18 predicted proteins | sample 17_EM_MG_FD_194513 | JGI IMG/M metagenome (GOLD analysis project Ga0307515, IMG submission 194513) | Populus trichocarpa ectomycorrhiza microbial communities from riparian zone in the Pacific Northwest, United States - 17_EM | ecosystem: Host-associated > Plants > Roots > Unclassified | place... | reverse complement strand
AAAGCACTAGAAGAAACATATTCAGGGATCTGTGAAGCACACCAATTGAGTCCTAAACTTCACTTTCGAATAAAAAGAATAGGGTACTACTGGTATACAACAGTGAAAAACTGCATAGAATATGCTAGAAAATGCCAAAATTGTTAATTGGCTGGGTTTTGGAAGAAATAGAAAAACAGGGATAGGATTAGAAAATGACAGAAATGCTGCCACGATGGGTTACATTTCTGCTGCCTTTGTAAACGACACCGTCTCTGTCTTTTTACATTAATTCACTTCTTTAGCTAGACGGTGCCGTATGAGAACAGCCCCATCCTGGAAATATTAATTAGCATGGCACTGTACCCCGTCTGCATTTCCTTCCCTCCTCTGTAGCTGTTTCTGTTGGCCTTTTATTCTCTTGTCCTTGCGCCCGGTTTTCATCCGCACATCACGAGGAAACAGTTTTGTACGTCCACGGCGCTAACTGTGAAAGAAGACAAAGGGAGAGGAGCCTCACACCATCTAAGGGCTGGGATGAGAGGGTTTTAAGGTGGTCTCCATGCTTGGTTTGGCTATATAAACCAGTTGGTTGTGCAGCTAAAAAGGGGGAGGATGAAAAAAGGGAGGAGGCGAAACCAAAGAGAGACGAAAAGAAAACAGGGGGGAGGAAGGAGAAAAAAGAAAAAACAGAGAGAGTAGAGGGAGACAGAGAAGTAAACAGAGACATAAAAAAGAAGGAGAGGGAGACGGAGAGAAGTAAACAGAGACGGAGGGAGTTAAACACAAAGAGGGGAAGAAGAGAGAAAAAAGGGGAAAGATACAGAAAAGAAAAAACAGAGGGAAGGAAAAAAAAACTAGAGTGACAGAGAAGACCGAAACAGAGAGGGGAGAAAGGAAAAAGTGAGACGAGAAGAAGATAAAAAAGAAAGAAAGCAGAGGGAACAAGAAAAAAGGGTCGGGAATAGAAAAATAGAAAAATAGAAAAAACCAGGAGAATTACAAGAGAGGAGATTATTTTCAGCTCATCTTACCTTGCGGAAAAGGACTTCACAAAACTCTAAAAGGGTTTTGAAAAAGCTCCTAACGGCAGAAAGAGGGAGTCTTTCTTTGGTTATTAGAGGTAAAAAGGCAGAAGCTTTTCCATCAGTTTGTATATCATCTTCTGCATTCAAAACATGCAGGATCCGTAGAAGCTTTTTCCATCGGCTTGTACGTTATCTTTGGTATTCAGAGCAACTGGATTTGCAGGTATAAGTCTTAGTTTCTCCTTCCTTGCCATATTTAAAAGTTGGTGTCTGATGATTGTTCTTTCCAAAACCTGTTTCTGCTTTCGTTTGGGACATTTGTTTTCTGTTTTGGCAACAAGTTGTACGCTTGCCCATTTGTTCCTTCCATACATGTGAGAGTTTAGATAGTTTGTCTATGTTAGAGTTATGTGTTTCTTCCTTTTTCTCCTTCCTAAGAGACTGTGAGTCTTAAAGGCCCTCACCACCTCTAGTCTCCTTTGTTCGGTGCCTCTCTGTCTTATAATGTTGCATAAGAGAAGTTTTGTTTCTAAACAAAGCTTTGGCTAGAGGAGAAATTAAATAACGCAAGGGAAGTTCCAGGGAGAAAGTAAAAAGGCATGAGGGAAGTCCCTTTACAATCAATGTAGTCTTTTGGCAGACTTTTGGTTCACGTTTTCATTTCTGTTGTTTATTTTGAAAAGAAGAGGCAGCTGGGCGTGGGTTTGTGCTTGTAGTTTTTAATTGCTTAGTATAAAGGTGCGCCCAAGTCGTTTCCTTTTGCATGAAAATAGCATGGCAGTGTTAAATGATTGGAAAAGAGGATGGGTGGCGAGTTACGGTGGCCTGTTATAGGTTTCGGTTTCAGAATTTTGGTCTTCTGGTGCATATGGATGTGTTATTTTTCAGTTATAGGATTTGGGTTTAAGTGGACGGACTGAGTCTTGTGTGAGTAAAATTTGGCTTTGAAAAGTTTTTTTATATATATATATAAATTTATCAGTGTTTTGGGTTTTTTTTTAAATTTTTTTGGAATGGATGTGTATGGCTTGTTTTCTTTTTTTGTGGTGCTTGTGTTTTTATCAAATATAAAAATGTTTTCTTGTATGTTGCATACGGTCAATACCCTAACATATTTTCAATATTTATCTTTAAAAAAACAAATATTCAAAGTTTAAAAGAAAATATGTTTTAGCATGGATTTCTCAAACACAAAAATTATTTTCTTGCATTTTGGATTTTACAACATGTTTGTAAATTCTGAAAGGTGTTGGCCAATATTTCAAAAATATAAAAATCTTATTTTTGGAGAATTCATCTTTATTCACCATTAATAGTTGGATTAAGAAATCCCAAAGGGGTTAATATCCAAAATATTATTGAGAATAATTTGCTATTATTCACTGTTAATATTTGGATAAAGAAACCCCCAAGTGGTTAATATCCAAACTTTTCTAGAAATAATAAGTCATTATCCCTTAATAATATAAGGGCAAAGAAACCTATGAAAGGTAAATGTCTGAAATATTGTTAAGGGTAATCTAATTTGTTTATTTTTAACATAAGAGCATATTTATACCTAAAATGTTATTTAGAACAATTTAATTGCACATCCTCAAAAGAAACCTCAATTATAATTGGGAACATTTTAAATTTTGATTCCATAATTTATGAGTCATGAAAATATGAAATACTAAGACAAAAATGGGCTTTTAAAGCACCTTGAATTTCCTTAGATTTCTAACTTAGTTTTTTTTCTTCTTTTCTCTTCCTTGCGATTTACGAGTCGCAAACACTTGAAATATTAAGGAAAAAATAAGCTCTTAAGCACATTGAATCTCCTTAGATTTCTATTTTAGTTGTCTCTAAATTCATAAATTCTGAATTTATTTCAAATCAAGCATAGACTTCAAGAGATCAGCACCGTTTCTCTTTGGCACTATATAGACATATCAAAAGGTATAATCCATATTGGCCAAGGGTTCTTTGCCTTAGACTTTGAACCCAAGTTCGTTCATCACAGCAGACTTATCCTAGGAAACTGATGGGATTAGAGAACACCAACACCATAGCAATTATAAGTCAAACAAAACACCAAGCAGCTTACCTTAGGTAGGACGTACTAGGGGTGTTAAAACCTTCCCTTTACGCAACCAGTCCCTTGCCTTAGAATCTCTAAAAGATCAATTAGGTTTTCTAGTGATCATAATACTAGGTGGCGACTCCCTTTTTCACAAAACAAAAACCCCGAAATCAATTCCCCGCTCCGGGAAGGGTCATCGCGACGTCGAGCTCTCGAAAGGGTATGACAAGCCTCAGTAACATTTTTTGGAAATAACCTTGGCTAGGATCGCACCCCAAATTGGGGGCAAGTGCGAGAGACATAGAAAAAACCTCAACGATTGAAAGTGCCCAAACAACACTAGGGGGCATAAAAGAAAATTCTCAATCATCAAAGGTGTTAAAACAAAGCTTGGGGGTATGAAGAAAAATCCAAAGGATCCAAAAAAAATTTTAGCAAAAAAAAAAAACCAAATGAGATGCTCAACCAAATAAAGAAAACAAAAACAAAGAGAAAGAGCCCAAGCCCAACATTGGGGGGCACGATAGACCATTTTGGAAAGATATTTCAAAGACAAAAGATCAGGAAACAAGCACTAGTGATCCTTAGACTTGAAATCCCTAAAACACCTTTTGAGCCTGCAAATATCCTTTTTCTTCATAACCAATAGCCCAAGCCTACATTATGTGCCTAATCAAGTACTTTCTGATCAAAGGCAAGCAATCTAGATTGCTTTCTCATGCGAACCAAATCATTATTCATGCAAATAAAATAAATGCTTTGCAAATCGGTTCTCTATAACCCTCAAATTGAATTTTGAACCATTTTTTGACCAACCAAACATCACTTCACATTTTTCACCAAAAGTAAAACAAAAAAAGTTTTCATCACTTCTGAAAACCTCTCCATAGGAATTACTTGAATTTCTTCAGAACAAGTTTTCTTTGAATTGATGTCAAAATGATTTCTGTGTCTGGAATAGCTTTGAAATTCCAAAAATTCTGCATGAAAACAACTCCTTATCAAACCTTTCTTCATATTAGCCTCATCCCCAAACCTGAATTGAATACTTGGGGGCATGATTAAGCTGGCGGGCAATCAAAAACACCTGGTAGGGTTGGCTCTATGATTCCTTTTCTAAGAAAAATGTCGGGCAAAATTGACAACCCTTGAGATAAAGGGTGGAAGACGAAGAAGTATGATGATATCAAGCCCTTCCAAGAGGTCAAGGTCCCAAGATATGACTTGAGTAAGCAAGAGCGAAAAAAGCCATCGAAGTATTACTACCAACACTCCAACTTTTGAGAAAAGAAAGACACCATGAAGAAATGGGGACCTACATTTCTCAGGTAAGTATACATGCATATTGATCATAATGCATTGTTTTCAACATTGTCAGATCAGTGTTTCATCATCACCTTTTGGGTAGTGCGTTTTCTAACCCTACCTCATTTCGAGTGCGCCTTTAAGCCCTCACTTCTTAGGCAGTGCATTTTCTAACCCTACCTCATTTTGAGTGCGCCTTTGTGCCCTCACCTCCTTTCGAGTGCGCCTTTGAGCCCTCACTTCTTAGGTAGTGCGTTTTCTAACCCTACCTCATTCCGAGTACGCCCTTAAGCCACCATCTCTTAGGTAGTGCGTTTTCTAACCCTACCTCTTTTCGAGTGCGCCCTTGAGCCACCATCTCTTAGGTAGTGCGTTTTCTAACCCTACCTCTTTTCGAGTGCACCTTGGAGCCCTCGCCATCCTTTTCCTGGGTAGGTCACCCATTACAACGCGACCAATTCTCCATGTTTTTTTATCTGGGCAGGTCACCCATTACAATGAGGCCATTCTTCCACTTGGGTAGGTCACCCATTACAATGAGACCACTCTTTCCTTTTTCCTTGGGTAGGTCACCCATTACAATGAGACCAACATTTTTCTAGGTAGGTCACCCATTACAACGCGACCAATTCTCCATGTTTTTTTATCTGGGTAGGTCACTCATTACAATGAGACCATCCTTTTTTTGGGTAGGTCAACCATTACAATGAGACCATTTTTCATGTTTTTTTTTATCTGGGTAGGTCACCCATTACAATGAGACATTTCTTCCATCTGGGTAGGTCACTCATTACAACGAGACCACTTTTCCTTTTTTCCACTTGGGCAGGTCGCCCGTGAAAATAGAACAGTGTGAGTGTGTGTGGGCAGGTCGCCTTTGAAAATAGACAACTTTTCTTCAAAAGGGACAGGTCCCCCAAGATAATGAGATCATTTTCTTTTTCTTTTCTTTACAAAGTTTACTATGCAAAACATTGAGGAGTTTTGCTTTGTAAGCATTGTAAGAGGGGGCATCTGTTGTTACCTAATTTTTGACCCACCTTTTTGATAAAAATTTTAAAAAACCCAAAAATAGAGAAAAAAACAACGAAAATCCAAAAAATACGTTTTTAAATATATTTGCATCGTTTTTAGCATTTTCAGCATCGTCTCAAAAGAATTTAAATTTTCAAAGATCTTTGGAACGCGTTCAACTTTTAACGCGTTATTTTTAAAATCACCGATTTTCCTCATTCAAGTCGATGTTGATAAGAAAAATCCAAAAAAAATAAGAAAAAATCAAATTTACAAAAAAGAAAGAAATTGAGGGACCAAGTTTGGGAACCAAACAATATTTTGCCTATAAATAGTAGCCTTCAACACACATAATGGAGGGGGGCAATTTTAAAAGAAAAAACACAAAAAAAAAGGAAACCTAAACCTAAATCCATCTCTACCCACTCAACCCTTCTCCTTTCTAAGGAGCCGCCCCCCTTCTCCCTCACCAGACCTTCCCAGCCGGCCACTTCAGCCCCTCACCTGATCTCCCTTCCCATCTCTATTTTCCCTCATTTTCTCCTCCCAGCCAACCAGATCTTCCCCCCACTCTCTCTTCAACTACATCGTCTTCCACCTTAACACCATAGAGCACGTTCCCCACTGATTTCAGCTTCATCTTCGACAACTGTCCTCTAACAGCAACCAGCACACGACAGCGCCCACAGACGTCGTCCCCTTCCTCATCCACTAGCTCTTCTTTGCACAGTCCGACCTCCAGCAGCAGCCCCCGCTGTCTTTTTCATCTCCTCCTACCAACCTTGCAGCGCTGCCTCCTCACTCACAATGTTAGGTCCTCCACAACAGATATGTCGCCTGAAGAAGAGGGAAAGAACCACTAACCGGGAAATAGACCCAAAAGGACCAGATCTAAGAAGGAGAAAACAAAACTAAAACAAATTGCTCGTTGCGATTGTGTTGCTTTTGGAGGTAATGACGTTCCTCACAGCCGGTAGGGAGGGGAAAGGAAGAAGAAAGCAGGCCGGATCCGCCCGTTTCCGAGCGTTGACTGCGGCGGCGCGTGAACCCACGTGACGCCAGTGGCGGTGGCGCATGGAGGAGACGCGCCGCCACTGTTCCTGCAGTTTCAAAAGGCCTTCCCTGCAATTCCTAGAGTTTTAAGTGCTATTTTGTAAATTTTAAATTGTTTAATGTAATTTTTGTTCAGTTTTGAATTTTTATAATTTGCAGTGTGGATGTAAATAAAAAAGAAAAAAGAAAAAAAATAGTGAAAGTGAATGTGTTGTTTGTATTTTTTTTATGATAAAATTGCAAAGAATAAAGAAGAATTTAATATTTTGATTTGCTCACAGTTAAGGATTATAAACTTACACGTAAGTCGTATTTCTAATATCCGATGAAAGAACAAAATTTTTGAAACTTCTTTATCACATCAAAGCCACGAAGCAACTTACCTCAGGTAGGGTGCGTTAGGGGTGCTAATACCTTCCCTAACCATAACCAGTCCCTTACCCGTGAATCTCTAACAAGACCAGTACACCCGGGTTCCCTAGTAGCCCTCAATTAAGTACTAGGTGGCGACTCCCAACGAATCAAGCAAACGAAAAGAAAATCACCAAAACGACGCCAAACGGGTGACGTGCGACAAGGGTGGCGGCGGCTGAAGGCCACGACGGAGAGAGAAAGAAGAGAGAGAACTGGATGCAGGAAAAATGGGCGGGGAAGGTTGGTTTTTGACCATCTTTGCGTTTGATTTTTTTCCTTCCCCAGAGCATGAAATCCACCCTTATTTATAAGGAATCGAAGAGGGTAATCTTGTCTACACAAGGGAAAATTTTCAACCCTTAATTCGGTTGGCAAGGATCTCAACCGTTGGCTCAAAGTGTGCATCGTGAGTTGTCAAATCTGTAGGAAAAGGCTGTTGGAGTTGGCCTATTTAGGCCGGCACCGGCGCCGTCTCGTTGTCATTTAGCTTGAACTGTTAACATGAGGTTGTAGAGAAATTGTAGGTGACCATTTGCGTGCACGTTTTGTTAGATTTGATGGAGAAATAAAGCATTAAATGCACCTGAATTGTTCACATGAATTATGCTTTTTAAATAAAGCATTAAATGCACCGTTTGAATTATTAGAAAATAAATTTGAGAGAAAAAATTTTCACATGGTATTTTAAAAACGGGCTAAGAAAAAGATGGTATTTGATTGAATGAAAAAGATACTCAAACTTGACATAAAGGTGTTTTAGTAAATATGGATAGATTTGCTATATAAATAGGAAAATTATGCAGAAAATACCTAGGATGGCCGAATGAAAGAGAGAGAGAGAGAGAGAGTACCTTGAGAGCAGAAACTCAAACGGCCATATCTCTGGATTGCACCTTCGGATCGGGCTGATGTTTGGATATATTATACTCCTTGCCACCCCTAACATCTAACCGTTGGGATCTAAAGCTCTGATTTTGTGTGAGAGATATACCCCTCGCAACATTTCAAGGAAAACGTACCTGCACAGTCACGGTCACTAGCAATTTCTGCCTTCGTCCACCGTTGGATCCTGCACAAGTTTTGATATGTTGGGAATATTAATGAGCTATTCATTTGAATGGTGGAGATCAGGATTAGAGTCTTCGATGAGAAGTTATTCATCGGTGAACAATATATTGTTAATTTTCAGGTCAATTTGGTTTTGTTTCGATCTAGGAAGATCTATCCGTTAAAATGCTCTGATTTTATGGTACGTGTTGCATGATATAATGATGGTTAACTTCATCTTTTGGAGTTTATTAGTTCTAATTGAGTTAGGAGAAACTTGAACCTTACTAAAACATTTCTTTAAATTAGGTAGCAAGAATGAAATAAATGGAAAGTGTCTTGATTTGTGTTTAACCATCAAAAACATGCTAATTATAATTTAAATTGAAGAAAATCCTTGGTATCGTTTCTTAGGTATGTTTATCCAGATTATTCATAGTAGGAAAAAGGAGATATTGGTTGTCCAATCTATGTATTGGGACTAAACAGTTTGATCACCCACCTTTTAGCTGAGGTTAGGGCACCCAAATGATAAACTTCCAATTACAAAGGTTGTAGGTATGGATGTTATCTTTCAAACAAAACTGCCCTCGTGTAATTTGGAGTTATAGAACTCCAGATATGGACTGAAAATAGAAGAAGGGTTGAACTGTCTTGTACTTGACAAATTGTGTTGAGTACTATAACAGATAATTTCAGGAGTGTTAAGGGTAGAATTTGGCTTTCAATCCTTTAGTAGAGTTGTAGAACCATGTCTTACATTTCCAAGGAACCAAACCACACTTAAAACCAAAGTCTACAACTTTACTTATGAATTAAGTGGTAAACAATGTTCTCAAGTGAAAAAAGATCTAGGAAGTGTAATGAGGTAGTTGAAGGAAATATTTAGAAAATGAAATTAAAACATGGCGATGAATTCATTTGAATAAGATTGCAATAGTATGAGAACATACATTATAATAAAATTATAAGAGGGTACTAATTGTATCTCTTGATTCTCAAACAGAAGAGATGCCTAGAGCAGGGTCGTCAATAGTTGAAGGGACTAGGTAGGTTGGGGAAACAGGTAGGTGTATTGCACTTTGTCTTTTCAATTTGTTTAAACTCATTGATAAATTTCATAATTTATTATTTTATTGCTTCGATAAATATTGGAATGAATATGAGTACTTTGCGTACATTGATGTGTATCAACTAGTTATGATATAATTGAAATGGATACGAGTATCTTGCGTATATTGATATGTATCAAACTTGTGATGATATTATTGGAATGAATATGAGTACCTTGCATACAACAAGATAGATCAATTAATTAGGATAATGTTTGAATGAACACGTGTACCTTATGTACAATGGTATGAATCAAGTTAGCTAGGATAATGTTTGAACAAACATGAGTACCTTGTGTGCATTGTCATATATCAAATTAATTATGTTATTATTATAATGGATATGATTACCTTGCATACATTGATAGGTATCGAATTAGTCATGATAACTTTGGAATATATGTGATGATCTTACATACCTTAGTATGGATTGAGTATGTACAATGACTTGGAGATTGGAGGAGAAATGATATATAATTTATCACCGTAGTGTTGGTGGCTAAGGATATGTTACGATGATACTTAACATTATGATGAGGGTGATTAAGGGCATAAATTGATACTTGGCATTGTGATAAGGGTGACCAAGGTTATGTGAATGATGCTTAGTGACTCTAGTGTCGGTAACTAAGGTTATGTGTGAATAATACTTGGCAACTGTGATTACAATGTATATGATGTTAATAAGAAGAATGAAAGGGGATCAATACAAATAGAAGGTTGAGAAGACATTGATTAGCTATCCGGGTTTAGATAACTAATGATATTAATGAGGTTCCATTAGTACCGGCATTTCAGATGACATTGATTAGCTATCTGAGTTTGGATAGCTAATGGTATCAATAAGATTTCATTGGTGCCGACATTCCTTAAATTGATTAGTCGATCCTAAGTAATTTGGTGGCTAATGATGTTAGTAAAGATTTCTAACATTGGCATGGTTACTCCTAGTTAAGGAAAAAAGATAAGTTGATTAACTATTCCGGGTTGAGAATAATTAATGATATCAATGGGTCATAATGGTATCGAAAACTATTTCTGGTGTGATTAGCTACTTTGGGTAAAGAGGCTAATGATGTCAAGGGTTCTTGACATTGACAACTTTGATGGTAAACCAAATATGAATAAGAATTGATTAACTATTTCGGGGTAGGAATAGTTAATGATATCAATCGGTTGTATTGATACTAATGAGATTCAATAGTATCGACAATTACCTTCCAGAAAATCGGAGAGAAAGTATTGATTAGTTATTCCAAAAGAATGAGATAAGCTAATGATGCCAAGAATGGAATATCTTGGTATCAAGTGAGAATTGATTCACAAGGAGATGGTGTTCGAAACCATTGAGTTGAGTGGAGATTTCCAAGATGAAATTATTCTCGGCAAATGAGATAGGATGTTAGATAGATATTGGTAATAGATGGAAAATGTATATTATAAAAGAGATTTATGCCTAAATTTATGTATCAAAAGAAATTTCATAGAAATTATTACATGTCATTGTTATTGTTTGTTACTACCTTTTTATATTTATATGTATATGTTAATTTTTATTTTCAGGTTCATCTAAGTCGTGTCAAGAGTGATCTTAGTTTAGTTACCTTTTGCTTTCGACCATGTAATTATTTGTAAATTAAAAGACTTATTTCCTAAAACTTGAAATGTAATATTATCCTATAAATTTGGATGTTTGACTTTAATATAATGTTTGTAATTCTAAATACCTATTTAACCATGCATGTTTATAGTTGAAATCGAATCATTCACTTGAATAACATTATATGATGTTATCATTCACTTGAATAACACTTGAATAACATTATATGATGATATGATGTAAGGAAAGATAAATTTGCATAGCCAACAAGAAAAAAAAGCCATTAAATAAACTTTATCTTGTATATGAGGAGGGATGTTAATCTCTTTAAGAGGATGAATGAATTTGCCAGAGCAAATACGAGACTTGTTAATTGAACCAGATGGATAAGTACTCTTATTGGATTCACTAGATTTACCTACAGAGAAAGGAACCTTGAAGAGTTATTACATGATCACCATAAACAGTCTCATATTTTTTATGAAAGGCAATAAATAGATACTTGCAGCTCTTTGGAAGAAAATAATTTCCTTTCTTATTAGCTTCATTAAGTTCATCAGCAAAAAGGATGACTTCATCATAAAAAGTGCCGAAAAGAGGAAGGCCGCTACATGATTTCAATTCTTAAAGTGACACAAACTCCTCACCATTGAGGGTAGATAGCGTATTACTAGCAGGATTTCAATGGTTGTAGAAAGAAAGAAAGGATAACATTTATCTACCAATCATATGTTAAAAGGGATGCAAAAATGGTGTCTCGAATATGTGTCTTCTCGAGGATCGGCTCGTAATGTTTTAAAATATCTTTTGTCCATTCCCAAAACTTGGGAGTATACTCAAGTGCATCAGAGATTGGGATATAATTCATGCAAGTTGCATCTCTATCACGTTTATGATAGTCTAATGGCGACAAATCAGCTGGAAAAGTGGTTGAATGTGGAAAGGAGGATTGAAATTGTAAAACTGATTGAGGCAAACCACCATGACCATAAAGTTCATAAAAAGGGGTAAGAACTTACTTTGATCAATAACCAAAGAAGAGTGATGTTCTAACATTTGAAAGAAAGTTATGAATCGCAAAAATTAATGGTGCGTTAAAAAATAGCAACCGTGACCGTTAAAAAACGACTCTTCAAGCACCAAGTCTAGTGAAATATTATAGCTAGAGAATTTAGACCACCAAAGCAACTCATGTGGAACCTTAAGTCAGGTGGTTAACCTATATCCAAGTTCCAAATAATGTCAAAGAAAATTTACCATCTAACACGAGACACAAAGTTATATTATTGAGAATATGATCCAATAATTAAACATAAATAAGTCACATAATTGCTCTTCAAGGGTATATATATGAAAATTTAATATGATCAAATCGAATTCTAGTCGAAAATATATTTAAAATATAAAACCTTCTTAACTATATTTTCTAAACATGCCCACTTGTTTTTAAAAGTAAGTGAACTTATCTCAAGGGGGCATATGTAGAAACAAAAGTTTTCTACCAATCAAATTTCATCATGTTATTTTTATTTTATTTTTATATGAAAGGATAAAATAAGATTGAAATTAATGACATGGAAAATAAATGAGCTTTTATATATTTCTTGACCAATGAAAGGTTGACACTTGGGATGAAATATTTAAGATATCTTGTCATAAATACAAGATCCATCAATAAAGATCAACCAATAAAATCATGTCATGTGGCATTGGAAAAGAACCCAAGAACCCCTAAAAATCTCTATAAATAAATGGTCTCAACTTAGAGAAAAAAAATAAATTCTGGGAGATACAAATTTTCTTAAATACAAGCTCTTCAAGCAAAGAAACTCTCTCAAAAGTTCTCAAGCCTACTTTATCTACATTTGAAGTCTACAAAGAATGAAACTCTGTTGGATCAAACTTAAACGCTCCATAAGAGTTCTTCAACAACACTTTGAAGACAAATTAAATATACTCTTCAAAACATTAAATCACCAAATCTCGCTTCGCAATACACGTCTAAATTCAAGTTCTTGCAAAGTACAAATCTTGGCTTGATTTCACTAATAAATCAAGTTATCATATATCAAATTTAAGGGAAAAATCAGAGGGTTGTCTTATTCTTTTGAAAGAATATTTTAGATAAAAATTGTACCCAATCATATATTTAATAAAATCATATATTTGTACATGGGTGTTTGTTTAATTTCAGTTGTTTAATTCCAGGTACTTAAAATTATGTCTACAGATATCTATATAGATACCCGAAACTCAATGAATAATATATCTAAATTTCTTAATCAATGAATATAATAAGTAGTATATGTATATAAAAAAATCTGATTTATCAAATCTAAATGAATGCCTCACAAATCCACATCAAATAAACCTTGCTTATCTTTTCCAGGATAGATCAGCTAGAATTTTATCAAAGATGAATGCCAAATAAGTCAAAATAAGTGGTAGCTTACAGAGCCAACACAACAGCAGAATCACCTGGAGTTGAAGAAGATAAAGGCTCAACACCATCCAAAAGGTTCCCAGCAGCAAATCAATTCAAAAATTTTAGAACAGCATTCCAACAGAAATCATCTCAGAAATGGACCAAGCAACCCAACAAACACACATGGATTCCTTGACAGTTGCATATGGGGAATAAAGCTCATGAAGAACAATAATGATTGAATCAGAAATTCAGTTAGCATCCAACATCAAGACACTAAGGGATAAACATGATACTAATTAGAATTCAGCCACCAGTGCAGAACAGCAGTAAGCAAAGTCCAGCATATGTATCCTGTAAAGAAAACAATGATACAATGTACTATTATCACCCAGATGTGTCTACTGGGCAGATGGCAGAACAGCTTCACTGCAAGTCTGCAACAAATGATTTAAAATATTATTCAGATCTTTAAATCCACCTCAACCCCAAAGAAATCAGCACAAGTAAGTTTCTTAGCTGACTTGCTTACGATCTGCCAAGGGAAATTCATCAACTTGTTTCTTTCTTTCCAGTTCATTAGCATGTGCATTGAGCAATTCTTGTTCTACAACCTGCTTTAAGAATAGTTAACAAATGAACAACTAAATATATCAAGGAATACATCAAGTGTTTTTCGTTTAGAAATACATTAAAATGATGTTTTTTTTTTTAAAAAAAAAATCATTTTTAAAATCAACATATCAAAACAATTTATAAATATATATAAAAAAAAATTTAAAATTTTAGAGAACACAACCACGTTCCAAACATGGAACGATACATTTCACTTGGAAACGCACGTTGCACTGCAGGTGCAACTCGTTTCCGGACCCTTAATCCGAATTGCTTTGTCATGAACTAAAATAGCAGAGGCCACTTGGATATGGGAGAATTAAGAGCGAATGTTCACAGTTCAGGTCATCTTGAAGAATTTTTCAAACAAGGCTGAGACTTTGAATCCCAGCATGCAACAATTTATCCCAAGAAGAAAAAAATCATAAACCTGTCAATTGCTTCTCAAAAAGTATAAGCAACAAACCTCCAGTAACTTCTTTTGGTTTTCGGCCTGCAGGTAAGGAGAAACTGTGTCCTTCTCATGTGTCAAGCATTGGCTAACCTAAATTTCATTGTGAAAGACAGCATTAAATGAACCCTCCGCATTAGTACTGTAAATAGATACTTCAACTGAGAAATGGAAGCAACATTAATACCGCAAGCATATATTCATTATAAGATTTCTTTTGCATCCAATATGAAGCCTTTTGAGAGTAAAATGCAGCAGTGTCCTTGAGGATTGCTTCTTCAAGGTTTTGCTTATGCTGTTTTAATGAACCTACTCCATTCTCTGCATTGATCGCCAAAATACTTTTCACCAAGGCCTGATCGATCTGCTCACCCTCACGTTCCCGGTTGATCTGAATATCAAAAGTTCTATGATTTCAGACATTACTACAAGTGCAAGGGGTTTTAGTGAACAAATCAACTATTTCAAAAGGGATTCTTCAAGTATATAGGCAGAGTCAATCATGATAATGAGTTACTGCCAACAAACAGTCTACTTCAATTATCATACAGAAACAATCTAGTGAAAGTATAATTTACCATCGACTAACAATATGAAGTATTTGGTAGCTAGTGGGGATATCAGGACAACAAGATGGAATCCAAAAAAGTTCTCGTATCGGGCTAATCCAGAGCATATGAAACCGAACATTGGTAACTAGAAGTAATTAAGATTTCTAAGACAATCAGTTGTTCTTCTTATGTCGAACTAGTGATCTATAGAGTTAATGTTATTCATAAGAATTCGACATGAACGATATTTCTTGCTCATGCCCTGTGATCGGAGAAATGCTATGAATTTGGTAGAAAATCTAAACGTACCATGGCTATCACAGCATCTTTTACCGGGCCAAATGTCTCAGCATACACCTGAACACAAAATCAAACTATACATCTGGGAAAAAAGAAACCAGTACCATGATTCAGCTTTGTGAAAAGATTAAGAATTTCCATTACTAACCAGGTTGTAAAAAGTGTTGTAGCTAGTTTGTTGAAGTGAAGGAAGTTTTCTCCTTGCAATAAAGTATCTGTCAAGATAGTTGAAAAATCTAAAAAGCCATAAAGTCATGGTTTTGAGAATAGACCATCTCCTCACTATTTCTTGCAACAAATCTTGGTCTCTCTTTCCATTTAAAGCTGGCAAAACCTGGAATCAATAAAGAAGCAAAGAATCCAAATATGAGGAGATTTTTATTATCACCAAGTGAAGTTTGTAAATCTCAGAAATGCCACTGACCTTAGAGGTTATGTACTCTTCAAATATCTTCTTATAATAGTCATACAACTCCCGAGAATATTCACCGAGAGGGTTGGGGGTACTGAGTTCATAAATAGTTCTGCTCAGCTTAGTTAACTCTACAAATTCCATGTAACCAGAAAGAAGATAAAAACAACAACAAAGGTAGCCTGTAGCCATGCATAATTTAACTGGACAAAACAAAACATTCACTTGTAATTGGGGTAAAGAGTTGCTATCTAAGACATTGCTCAGAAACAATTTGGCCAAAATGTAACATAACACAGAGATATCAATCATTAGTTTTTGTTAATAACCACCCAGCAGGTGGATCCATCATCATGACTAGCAAGTAAATATCCAAATCCGCTTGTAGAATCAACAGTGTTTTCAATGGTGAAGCTATGAGTTGATAGAGAACGAAAAGGATACGTGTAGTATCGCATGTAGTCTTCGGATGAGAACCCTTGGACATTGTCAGTCCCTTCTGCAATCCCAATGGCTCTATCAACCGCCTCCTGTATCACTACCATTCCTTCTTCAAACCTTTCAGAGCTTTTGACATCTGCAGTGGTCATGGACATGCTTATAGCTTCCGGCTATGGCTTTGAAAATGCGATTGAAAGACTGCAAAAAAGCGGTGTATCGGAGCAATTCGACATTACATGTGTTCTTTCTCTATGTGGAGTTGAGTTTTCTTCCTCAAAAGCGAAGACTTTGACTTTTCATAACTTCAGGGAAGGTTCTTTCATGGTCCCTTGCCTGGTAGGTGGTTCAATTTTCTCAACAGGAAGGCTTCTTTTTCTTGACAAGGAATAGATTCGTGCATCGTTACAGTATTGCAACTCCGAGGGGTTTTAATATATATATTTTTAATACATTCAAGCTAGGTTGATTATATCTCTGGATTGAATTTAATAAATGTTTATTAAAGTTGACATGAATAATAAGCATTTAAAATCAAATAAAAAAACTTAATTTTGATTATCAATACACATTATCATCAAATAAAAAAATCATTATATTCTTGTCCTGTAAATATTTTTTTGTTTTGTTTTATAAGTTCGACAAAGCTGACCTTGAACCACCAATCGAAGATAAGGCTAGATTCACTGAATGTGCTCCGATTTGCTCTTCTGAATAAAACATATTATTAAATAAGGGAGCACCGAGTGTGTGGTCTGTGTTTGATGTTGTAGTATCTGCTTAAAAAAATAGGTTTTAAGAAATTATTTTTATTTATGATTTTAAAAGATAGGTTTAGAAATTATATATGGTTAAGAATATTGTGAGATAAATTTTTACATATAAAATAAATTAAAAAAAATTATAATACCAACTATCATTATCATGTGTGATTTAACATTGGATTAAAATAGTTTATTAACATAGTACTGTATTTTTTAGAAATTATAATTCTTTACATTCAAATATTTATTTTATCCAAGAATCTCCAAAAAATTTATTCTACTATGCATATATTTTTTTTTGTCATTATTAACACTATTTTCCTTGAAAGTTTAATTTGATTGAGAAATGGATGACTCTCCAATTATACTCTAGGGTTTGAATTTAGGGAGGTTATATAAAAAATATTTCTTTATGATGTTCAAAAATCCAACTTAAAATAAAAGGTTATTTTATATTTGAGATAATAGTTGATTAATACGTTAAAATATTTAGATTTTTTCCTCAATCAAAACAACTCCAAGTTCATTAAGAAGATTTTGAATACCTGAAAAAAAACAATCCCAATTGGAGGATCTTAAAGATCCTCCGATGATAAAGTCAGTATCTTTTAAAATATAAAGGTAATAGATGATTGGAAAATGTGAACCTTTCTTATGAAGCTTTTATGATGTATTTATAATCCATAAATCTTGTCTTTGTGTATAAAGGAGGGCCTGTAATGTAATTATCCTGATAGCATTTAATGAAAGATAAATATCTCTTATCTGATGTGAATATGATAGGTCCTTAAATGACTTTTATACACCTAAAAAGGTGTATGGGGATTAGAGTTTAAGACGTCAAGTGTAGCTAAACCTATAGAGACTGAGTTTTTTCCTAAGGTTAGACTCAAGGGAGGTCAGTCATTCTTCTGGACATGCAAAGGAAGGATGGTCCTTATATTAGACTTGGCTGACTGCCAAGCGTTTTGGGTCTGGCATGCGTGCCAACGCTAACTTGGGTTTGACGCACTGTCGAGTCCAATCATCTTAGTTCGATATGCGTGCCAGACCCACACTACCTTGGGCTTGGCACACCGCCAAGCCTAAACGCCTTGGGTCCAACATACATGGTAGACCTACACTATCTTGAACTTGGCGCACTGCTATGTTCAAACGTCTTGAGTGTGGCACGATGTCGGACCCATGCTACCTTAGACTTGGCTGACTGCCAAGTCCAAGCGCCTTGAGTCTGGTATATATGCCAGCCCACACTACCTTGGATTTGGCGCACTGCCATGTTTAAGAGCCTTGGGTGCGACATGCGTGTCAGAACCACACTACCTTGAGCTTGGTGTACTGCCAAGCCTATACGCCTTGGACTTGGCTGAATGCCAAGTCCAAACGCCTTGGGTCTAGCATACGTGCTAGACCCACACTACCTTAGACTTGGCTGACTAGCAAGTCCAAACACCTTGGGTCCGACATGTGTGCCCGACCCTCATTATCTTGGGTTCAACGTGCTAACATGCCCAAACACCTTAGACATGGCTGGAAGCCAAGTCCAAATGTCTTGGGTCTCATATGTATGCCAGATCCATATGTTTTAAAGAACTAGAAAAAAAGAAAATAAAAACTTAATAAAATTGACTCATCAGTTGCCCCCCTAAACCTTTAATATGTGATTTCACATGTAAAGGCTTAAGAGAGGTTAAGGTGAAAACTTGACTAAAAAGCATATCGTCCTCCCTTGAGATAAAGATGGATGGTGTTTGCATACCTGGTGGACACAGGATCATAATACTATATATACGTCTACATGCTATAGTTGTTGGCTTTGTTTCTCCTCCGATGACAATTCTTGATCTCCTTTTCTTTTAGTATCTTTCATTTCTTAGTCATTTCCCTGTATAACACCATGTTGGGATTGCTGCCCCTAGGGAGATTATGTCTTCCTTGATGAACAAATGCGTATAGCACTAGAAAGCCCTTGGAGATTAGCGCATATAGCACCAGGAAGACTACGTCCATCCCTCAAAAGTTGGTGCATATAACATTGAGGAGACTATGTCTATCATTTGGAGATTGATGCATACAACACTGGGGAGACTATGTTTATCCCTTGGAAATTGACGCATATAACACTGAAAATATTCAAATATGAAAAAGTACATTCCTACATATGACGCATATAGCACTACAAATATTCATATATGAAAAAGTACATTCTCACGCATTAGAATATATTTTTAAATGATCTAAATGCCAAGCGTGAGGGAGATTTTTACCTTCCATATCCTGTAAATGGTATGTGTTGGCCTTGATCACTCTTATAACTTTGAAAGGACTATCCTATTTCAAGGCTAGTTTGCCTTTGCCTCCTTTGTTATTCGTGACCTTTAACTTCCAGAGTACTAAGTCTCCACATTTGAACTTTCTATTTTTGACTTTGAGGTTGTGATATTGAGTGGCTCTGAGTCTATAGACTTCATTCCTAATTGCAGCCGTTATATGTGATTCTTCTAGAAAATCAAGATTGATTTTAAGACCTTATTCATTGCCTTCTGTGGTGTAGTAAACTACTCGATGATTTGGACACCCGATTTCAACTGGAATCATAGCTTCTGTTCCGTACATGAGGAGAAATGGTGTTTTGCTAGTAAATGTTTTTTAGTCGTTCTGTAGACCTATAAAATTTCATTCAATAATTTTGCCCACTTCGACTTGGCGTCCTATATCTTTTTCTTCAGTCTATTCAGTTGAACTCTATTAGTTAATTCAGCTTGTCCATTTTTCTGAGGATATGATCAATATGAAGTCTCTAGCATTCTCTTATTTGTTGGTTGTCGAAGTGACATAAAATGTTTTTTTTAGAGGAAAGAGAGTACTTTGTTGGTGGTTATTTTTGCTAGAGCTTCCGCTCCAACCCATTTGGTAAAGTAATCCATAGCTACTAGGATAAATTGTCTTTTGACTGTGGCCTTGGGGAATGGACCTAGGATGTCTGTCCTTCAATGTACAAACGGTTAGGGGGAAGTTATAATTATCATTTATGCAGATGATTGTCAGGGAACTAGCGCAAACCTCTGACATTTGTCACACCTTTTTACCAGGCTCATGACGTATTAGAGTATTGTTAGCCAGTAAAATCATGTCTATGTTACTTGAGCTGCAATAGCTCTAGAGCCTGTATGCAAACCATATATGCCTTCGTGTATTTCTTATAAGATATAAGATCTCTCTTGTGGGGAAAGACATCTTAATAACGGGGCTGAAGAAGATCTTCTATACAACACATCATCGATCATGTAATAACCCGACGCACATCCTGTTATTTGAAAGGCTTCATATCTGTTTGAAGATAACTCTCTTGTTTGTAAATAATTTTTTATGGGGATTCTCTAGTCATTCACCACGCCGAAAGAAACAACTACTTAATCATCTGCACTAATCTCATCTTTTTCAAGATTTCTATCCAAACACCAACAGGGAGTTCCACTAGATTGGAACTAGCCATATTAGACAAGAGGTCTACTCGCTGGTTATCTTCTTTAGGAATGCAAGTGCTTGAGATGGTTTGGTGATCAACGTTGAAATAAGGTTTAACTTTTTGAAGATATCGCTGCGTGTTAGGTTCTCTCGTCTCATTTGTTCCTTGGCATTGACTGACCGCTAACTGATCAACTCGCTAACTGGTAGGTTGCTATTTTTGGACTGATACTTGGCATTTTTTATGAGTCTGTTGTGACATTTAGCTTCTGGAAAGTTTTTCTACTTCTTGAGTTATAGCCATCAATCTATCTCCCTCAAAGCTCCTCTTCTTTTAGCGGACTGGGTGTGCAACTGGATCCACTCTTAATTGGGTGGCTATTTTTGGACTGATACCTGGCATTTTTTATGAATTTGTTGTGAAATTTAGCTTATGGACTTGTAGGAGCTTCGTTAGTGATTGCTATTATGTTGGTGTTAAGGTGGATCTCATTTTAGTGGTTGCTTTCTCTTCTCCTCCTAAACAAACATCTTTCAATGTTTTAACAATCTAGTTCTAACTTTTAGATGCTTGTTTAAAGGCATTTCTTGATCAGATATCAGTACTTTCTTGCCTTTCAAGCAAGTAAAGACACTGTCTTGAGACCATCTAATCTCTTCGGGCTGTGGCTACTCCCTGTTGAGTTGGGAACTTCAAAGTTAAGTACTGAGTGCTAATGATGGCCTTGATTTGATGTAGAAGGGGTCTTTCTAGAATGACATTGTAAGCTAATGCTATATCAATCACTATGAAACTGCCAAGTCCAAGTGTCTTGGGTCCAACATACGTGTCAAACCCACGCTACCCTGGGCTTGGCGCATTGCCAAGTCCAAGCATCTTGGGTTTGGCATGCCACGCTAACTTGGGCGGGGCACACTGTCAGGTCCAAGCGTCTTGGGTGTATCATGTGTGTCAAACCCACACTACCCACGTTATCTTGGGCTTGGCGCACTGCCAAGTCCAAGCGTTTTAGGTTCGGTATGCGTGCCAGACCTACGCTATCTTAGGCTTGGCGCACTGCCAAGTCCAAGCGTCCTAGGTTCCACATGCTTGCTAGACCCACACTAACTTGGACTTGGCTGACTGCCAAGTCTAAGTGCCTTGAGTCTGGCATACATACTAGACCCACACTATCTTGGACTTGGCGCACTGCCAAGTCCAAACACCTTGGGTCCAAAATGCGTGCCAGACCCACTCTATCTTGGGTTTGGCGCTCTGCCAAGCCCAAACGCCTTGGAATTGGCTAAATGCGAAGTCCAAATGCTTTGGGTCTGATATGCGTGTCAGACCCACGCTATCTTGAATTTGACTGACTGCCACGTCCAAATGCCTTGGGTCTGACAGGTGTGCCACACCTACGCTATCTTGGGCTTAGCGCACTGCCACGCTCAAACACCTTGGACTTGGCTGAATGCCAAGTCCAAACACCTTGGGTTCGGCATGTGTGCTAGACCCATATTATCTTGAGTTCTACGTATTGCCAAGCCCAAACGCCTTGGACTTGGCTGAAAGCCAAGTCCAAATGCCTTGGGTCTGACATGTATGTCAGACCCATATGTTTTACAGAACTAGACAAAAATTAAAGAAAAACTTAATAGAATTAACTCGTCATTTCTCATAAATGCATTTGTTTTAGTATGGATAACTTGCTTAATATTCGATAAGAAATGTATTTGGTAGAACATGAAAATATCATAAAATTTGTTTCATATGAAATGATAAAGGTTTGGGTTTTAGTAGGAAAGTTGGTTTATCATTTTTTTTAAAAAATAATTTACACAATTAACATGATTAAGGAATAATAGAGAATATATAAATTGTACAAATTCCTTATGAATTACATCAACAAAATTGTTATAAAATTCTTCTAATAATGCCACTCCTATACCATAACCTACATAAGGAGAACTATAAAACATAAGGACCAGATTCATATATAGCAGATGAAGATGACATAATGTGTGTGTGTGTGTGTGTGTGTGTGTGTGTGTGTATATATATATATCTTAGTGTCTATCCTTGAAATAATCATGTAATGTGCTATTTCTTTCTCCCTTTTGAATAAAAAAAACTCTCAAAAAAGAAAAAAAATAATCTATAAAAATTATCAAAGAAATTATACTTAAATGTTTTATAAAGATCCAAGAATCTACAAGCAAGATTGTCACAATCCTGAAAAGCTAAAAATCAAGTTTGATAGAATTGTGACACAATAATACCTGAACTAAAACATCAATACTATTGGAATGAACCCCCTCCCTACTATTAACGAATCATGAACTTGAAGTATAAGGAAGATAGCCACAAAATTAGTTATGCTTTGATAAGTTCAATGGTTATTTGTTTAAACAAAGAGAAAAACATGTTGCTCTAAACAAAACACCAATTTTATTCAATAATCCATGGCTACCAAGCAAAAATCTAAGTACAAGTTAAATAACTCTATTTATAATATGTAAAACATCATGAACAATACTGGAAAAATAATAAAAAAGTTTTAAATCACAAAGCCTTCTCGATGTCCAATTGATATGAAATTTCAACCCAATATAAAACAAGGCCTTTGGATTCTTCTCGTAAAACTTTAATCTAATCCAATAGTTGGATTGAAAATTATACTCATTAACATGAAACTGCACATTAAAAAAATAAACTTAATCCATATGTAAGTAGGGAAATAAGTTAAATCTGCAAGTCTTGTAAGAAATAAAATCCAAATATCTTGAATTATCCCATTAAATACATCTTTAACCTTCTTATCTCTTGACCTTGTAATAAGCCCAATTGAAACATGTAATGCATCATTTGATGATGCTCGCATTCACATCATTCCCCCTCTCCTCAAAAGGATCCAACCTCAAATCATCATCGTGCTTGGATGTTGACTTGTTATTTTCACAAGACCTTTTTTTAACTTTTTTTATACTGTGCTACAAGTCTAGATGAAATTACAACAACGATGAAATAACACGAAAACTAAAAGAAAAAGGGATATAACCTGATTTTATAGCCTTACTCTGATACCAATTGATGTGAAACCTGTGGATATAAAGATCCAAAAACTCAAAGCAAAGTAATAAACTTCCTAAGAAAGCTAAGATTAGGTTTGAAATTGAACTTGACATAATGATAACTTATACCGAGGCACTAAAACTATATGTAACCAACCCATACCCAAAGCCTAGAATCAGTATGCAAATGAGAAGTGTAAGGCCCAACCCACTCCCCCTTGCAGAATATTGTTTGCTATGGCTCAGCCCAACCCGACTTTCACGCCTCACGGTTTTGTTCCCAGTGACCCACAGGCCCCAAAACGTGTCCTATAAGGTTAAGTATCAACTGTCTTAATATGCCCTGGCTCTGGACACTCTTCTTTTGATGTGGGATTTTACAATCCCCCCACCTTAAGAACGAACCGTCCTCGGCTCTGATACCATATGTAAGGCCCGACTCACTCCCCTTGCAGAATATTGTTCGCTATGGCTCAGCACAACTCGGCCTCCACACCTCACGATTTTGTTCCTGGTGACCCACAGGCCCCAAAACGCGTCCCACAAGGTTAGGTACCAACTGCCTTAATATGCCCTGGCTCTGGACACTCTTCTTTCGATGTGAGGTGTTACAAGAAGTATAGAAGACGCCACAAATCTTGATTAATTTTTTGATAAGTCAGGATGAACACCACAAAACAATTGATCTTTGATAAGATATTGAAAAAGTTCCATGAGAAACTAAGAGTAAGATAAAACTCTCACATAGAAGTTTTATTTTTGAATAAATCAATCCATCTCCTTTTCCACTCCAAATAAACCTCGAGATTATTTTTACCTTGAAAACTAGGAGTTTCCAATTTAATAGATTTCGGATCACCAAGCACATTATCATGGTTTTTATAGTTTTGGAAATCTCCTCTATTGATGAATTGACCCCTATGTCTAAAACCATCATCCCAGAACCTACAATCTTATGTTTAAAATCATCATCTCCCACAATGTCATCTTCATCCTTAAAATCATCCAAGTTATTATTCGAGTTTCTTTTCATGATTACCCTTTCAATCAATCATATTCTTATATCCATCATTATTGTTATCTTACCTCTCTACCCTATCCAACCTCTCTTGCATATTACCAATTATCAAGTTAAACCTCTCCAACATATATGCTAGACCTTAAATTTAAAGTGTTAGGTTATTATTCTCCGTAGGAGGTGGTGTAACTCATTTTTCTTCAGACATTTTGAATATGTAAAAAGGTTTTTAGTAGAAAAAAATATCATCACACCTCTCACGTTTCACACAAATAATAGATTTTTCACTCTAATATGCTCGCTATGCCCTTTTCTTCTCATCTCACCTTTATTTCATCTTTTGCAAAATTGAAATCAACACAACCAAATAGAACAACTTAGTAGCACCCAATCCAAATAAGTGTAATTAACTCAAAAAGCAAGAAATATACAAAAACAAGTAAATACAAAACTATGATTATAATTTTACAAGTAGCAAATGAATTCGTACAAATATGAATGTTTTTAAAGATACAAAAAAAATAACCAGAAGCAAATATTATGAAAATGAATTGATTGACACCAAAATAACCCAAATAAAACTTTAGTATACTACCTAGATTAATGTTAATAGTAGCAAAGCAAGTTTCAATAGTTGACGCAAATCAGACCCGTTTTATGCAAACTAAACCCGAACTTAGAATCTAAACTAAAAAATGTCCAACTGAACTCAAATTTGATATATATTAGACCCAAAATAACCAGAATATAAATTTTCAAGTAATTCTGATATGGCTCGACCCAATTTTTCCTTGTTTTAGTTTATGTAGCATAATCTATAACGTCTTTGTTTGAACAACTTTCTTCTTCTTCTTCTTTTTATTTTTTTGTGTTTTTATGTTACTAATATATGTAGTGACAGTAATGAAACAAAATTACACTTTTTTTTTTGTAAGAGTAGTTGTTGCTGCAATTTAAGAGGAATAGATGAAGATATGAAATAATGAGTTTCAACACGTGGAATAAGAAGAATGAAAATCATAAAAGGATATAACCTGATAAATGGAGTCAAGCTCTAATTCCAACTAATATGGATCCTATGGATCTAAAGATTCATAAACCCACAAGCAAGATTGGCATAATCCCAAAAACTTAAGAATCAAGTTTGATAGAAGTGTGATACAATGATTACCTGAACCAAGACACCAACACTATTGGAATGAACCCCCACCCAATGATTAGTGAATTGTGAATGAGATGTAGAAGGAAGAACACCACAAAGTCAGTTATACTTTGATAAGTTTGATGGTTCTTTGTTTAAACAAAACAAAAATGTGTTACTCCAAGTAAACACTAATTTTATTCAATAATCCATGGTTGCCAAGAAAAAACCTAAGTACAAGTTAAATAACCCTGTTTACAACAATTAAAACTTCCTAAATAATATTGGAAAAATAAAAATTTTACAACACTTTCCTTAAGTTCAAGAGGTCAGAAATGGATTTAAGACCTCTAAAAACCCTAGTAAAACCCTACAAATACCCTGAGTTTTTACCCTCAATATCAAGAAAAAAGGGTTAAAAAAAGAAAAAAAAAGGGAAGGAAAAAAAAGGTGTTTACCCTGGGTTTTTTAGGCCTGTTCATGCATAAAATAGGTTCAGAAAATCAATTTTTAATCCATATTGCACGGACATATAGGTTGTTTTAAGTAGATAGTTTTTTTGATTTGGTACCTTATGCTTGATTTTGATGTTATTTGTTAGTTTTTTGGAATTAAAAAATGTTTATTTATAATAGTGTGATTTATTAGGTTAAAGAAAGCATCCTTTAAAAGCAAAAAATGACCTATTAGGTTAAAGAAAGCATGTATTTTCTAAGCTTGACAATGGCTGCCTTTAATGGGTTAATGTGTGGGTTTCTGGGCATGTTCTTCATGTTCTTGGGAAGAACATTACCTCATACCCTTGATTAAGAGAATGTTTGGTCCATTTCTTTGCATAAACACCTTCGTTAAGCATGATTAATAGATAATCTAGTGTTTATTTGTATCAATAACATGTTTTTGATAGGTTTTAATTCTTTGTCTACCAACATCTGTCAGACGTTGGATTTGTTCCCTTAACTCCAACAAATCCCATACAACCACCATTTCCTAGGTGATATAATCTAGATGAGAGATGTGAATATCATGATATTGTCATGGGCTATTCAATTGAAAATGCAAAAAATTCAACTGTCATGTCCAGAAGTTGGTGAGTAAAGGACATATTGAGTTTGAAGAATGATGGTACCTACCACACAGTCACCCTTATCCCCATCTTCAGCAATAATCAGTAGCTTGCAAAATGCTGACAATGCATAAATAATATGCAATTACCTAGAGAATGAGCATTCAATTTTGCTTCAATAGTTTTTTTTTCATGTATCGTGACTGCATCATGTACTTTCAATGAATTGTGCTTTATTCTTTGTCTTATGATTGTCTTGAAATAAAGATATGCTTCTTTTAAAGGGTATTTTGATAAAATATTTTGATCAAACTCTAACATGCAAAGTTAAGGCTAATCAATCTTGAAAAAAACTAAAAGAGTTTTGATTGCAAAAATGATTCGATGTTTGTTAAAATGGCATGAGGTGACCAAATAAATTTTGAACTCACATACGAAATTAAACCATACATCATGGAGCTAAGTTTTAACAATATGTATATTGACATATAGTGGATTTGATAGTTATGAACTCGTAAATCATGGTTCTTTACAAGTCCAAATCATTACACTGAACGATGTCAAAATTTATCGGTTCTAACCGACCTTGCTTAAAATGATAAAAGGTCATCTTTGTTTATTCCTTCCATGATTCTTAAAATATATTTGTTTAAGATTATCCCTTGCAGCTTCAATTTGAGCCTAATGAAATATTCGTTTAAAAAATAAACCTTAGTATGGATCACACCCATACTGGGGACAAGTGAGAGATTTTTGGTTGAAAGGATGAAGACAATGATAGAATCAATGGTGAAGGAAATGCTAAAAACAAAAGATTATGAAAGACCCAAAAGTAGAAAAGCCCTAGACAGGAAAGGCAAAAGAGATTTTAATTTAGGAAAAGCACAAAAATGCCAAAAGTTGATGTCTAAGGGGCATGAGTGAAAAAAAAAGAGAAAGAAGAAACAAAACTGAAAGGAAAACACACATAAAAGATCAAAAGACAAGAAAGTGAAATACCATGTCTTTTGGTATCTGTTATAGAGCCTCATATTAAGAAAATTATGATTGAGATTATTGTGTCTTTAAATGATTAGATAAAAGATAAGTTATCCATCAAATGAGGAGTTGGAGTTGCTTTATGGCCTCTATTAAGATAACAAAAAGATGAAGGAATATCATGAGATAAATGATGAGAATGAGCTTTAGACTTCTCTTTAAGTTTGAAATTGACAGTTAAAGAAATGACATGATTATGAAGTTTCTTAAACCATTAATTGATCGATGTAAAGATTCTGGTTGGAATGAATGACATTGTTATATGTCATTTCTTTTACAAAGACAACAAAAGAAATATAATAAATTGAATAGTTGATGGTGGTCCTAGGTCATTGAAACCCTCAAATATTTTTTGAGCTTATGAATTTCCCTTCCTTTCATAACCATAAGTCATAGCCTACATTACGTGCTTTTAAAAGTCTTTTTTTTTTAATCAAGCAAGCGATTTGAATTGATAAGTGACGCTCTTAAAATGTGAAGAGCCTTTCCATTAAGATCATGGCTTCACGAAGTAAGTTACTAGTTATTATGCATGCTGATAAAATGGTTACTTAAAAGAGACAATCAGTCTTTATAGAACCTCGAGTCTTGAATCGAACCTCTTGTTGTTGAAATCCATAAAAGATCACCTCATCATATACCATCGAATGATATACCCAAAATGAGAGATTAAAATTAACACAAAGAACCATAAAAGAGCCAAACAAATTGTTTTTATTTTACATTGAGTTAATTTCTCTTTTTAAAATATAAAATAATTAAAGGATTGCATGTATTGAATGGCTTGTGCTAGGTCTTTCACCAAGTTAATTTTTTAAATACTTTCAAAACTAGCATCCTTTTGGTTTCATTTTAACAATGAGATAAAAATGAGCATGATCTTTAAAAGTCCATGGTTAGCTCTCGAGGAAAAGGCGATTGTTTGAAAGCAAGTGATCCATTGATGGGTCACACAAGATCCTTTATGATGATAGTACAAAGGAGCCTGATTAAATTAGTTGATAATGCTTAAATAAAACAAGAGGAGTATGGTTCAACTGAAAGCAACTTCGTGATTGATTGACAATCTAATATGAGGTTGACACCAGAAAACCTTTAGATAATTGTTGGTAGTATGCACACAACTAATCAGAATGTAGTTTTTGAAATAATCCAAGAAGTTGAATGATTTGTTAAACTCTTTCATGATAAAGCAAACAATGCCAAACTTGGGGGGCATGGTCAAACTTAATAAACAATGAGAGTAGTAATAATCGCGGATAGCCTAAGATGGGCACTGCACTTGCATTTAAGTGAAGGATTAACATACGATGAACTCAAAGGAGATGGTGAATCTAAGAAATGAAAATGTTTTGGATAGCTAGCAAAGACACCATATGACGATGGAACATCAAATAGAGGAGTTATATTTCAAATCAGGTAAGGATGCATGCATGTCATCTAACCTCAAAGCATTGAATAAATATTTTTGAATTTTTTAGGAAAAATCTTTAATGAAATCTAGTAAGATTTTGATGAATCTGAGTTGATAAAGAAAGAATCCTTGAGTCATGATAGTAAGGAATCTTTTTTTACCCTAGAATAAAAGGAGTATTCTGGTCAACCCTGCATTCAAAAAGCACTAAATTTTCAAACCCTACCATCAAGAAGGATATGTCAACCTTGCAATCAGGAAGGATTAAGAAATTCAACTCTATCATCATGAAATCCAGTTAACCTTGTTATTAGAAAGGACAAATATCAACCCTGCAATCAAGAAACACTAGGAAAGTTCAGGAAGAGCTTGATCAAAACCTATCATCATAAAAGGAGAAAAGAAGGAAACCTGCCATCAGGAATCTCTGTTTCAATTATACAATAAAAATGTTTTGGATTCAATCAAAATAGTTAAAGACACCCTCAGAAAGTTCTAGTTAAACGGGATCACTAAGATTCAAGATTTTAGGTCAATTGAGTTGAAAAAAAGAGACAGTTGTGCAAGAGAATTGATGTGAGCATATGGTGCTCCTAGTAGCTACAAGATTTTAGTTTTGGTTAAAGGGAATTAGATTAGGATTTCAAGTTAACCGAGTTGCAGACATAGATTTTAGTTCTAGTTAAAGGGAAATGCTAGATTGAGATTTCAGGTTAATCGAGCTGCAGACAAAGATTTTGGTTCTGGTTAAAGGAAACCACTAGATTGAGATTTCAGGTTAATCGAGCTGCAGACATAGATTTTGGTTCTGGTTAAAAGGAATCTCCAGATTGGAATGTCAGGTTGACTGAGTTGAAGACATAAATTTTGGTTTACACACACACACACACACACACACACACAAATATATATATAAAGACATCTAAATTTATATTAAAAATGAACTACCCATTATAAAGCTTTTTTTTCAAAAAAAAACTCAAATATCAAATTTAATATGGTTATGGAGCAATTCTAGTGTAACAGTTTAATAAAGATCAGCTTAAGTTTATTGAAAAAATAAAAATATGGATTGTAAGTGAGAGGGTGTTAGAGAAACTATCCTATATTTAATACATATAAGAAATCAAAACAATATAGAGCTCTTAGTCAATAGAGAGAAGCTCCCGGTGTAGTGAGAGAAGCAGTCTATTAAGCGTCTGTGTTCTTCCCTCTTCGTTCACCATTTTTCTTCTTTTGTCTGTCCTCTGCTCCTTAGAGTTCTCTCTTCGGTCAATATGACTAAATCTAAGGTTAAATCCTCAACTCTTTGTTCCACCCAAGGCAATTTCCGGCTTCAAACTAAACGCCATACATTTATCTTGCACACGTCTAGGGTTCCGTCTAGGAATTGCTCGCCGGTTCACCAAGGCTCCATTTCTCCTTATCCGACCTCCTCTCCACCTCGAACAAAGGTTACATTTGTTGATTTTGCTGATTTCACCAGTGCAGCTAGGGTTTCGTCCAAACGCAAGAACAAAACCATGCAAAAGACAGGTTCCCCTGCTCCATCTCTTCACTGTCATTCTTCTGGTGGTCGTAATGGTGGCTCCTCTGGCAGTTCCAGGGCAAGCCCCTTGGCTACAGAACGTCATACCGAACGCCGGGTTGGAGTTCACCCTAGCGGTTCCTGTCCGAGCTTAAGTGGTCTCACTCCCACCCTGACTACTGTTCCTCCCCCTCCATCCTCCTTTGTCAAGAGTCATCCTTCAGCACCTCCTTTTGATGCTACCCCCCCCCCCGTTGATGCCACTCTTGCATCACTGGTGATGGATAAGTCTCAGCCTGGTTGTAGCAGAAGTACTCCGGCAGACACACCACCAGGTACTTTAAATTCTCAGTCTCCTGCTCTTGTTCACTTTCCAGAATATGCATCCTCTGCTTCATGTTATCTTCAGGAAACTGATGTTAGTGACCTCGTTGTTAAGTGGAAGTTCTACTTGATTGGTTATGTGGCTGGGAAATTCTCAGGTTATGCTTCACTGTTAACGTATATTAATCGAACCTGGCAGCATAAAGCTCATTTCACTATGCATGCTTCGGGTTGGTTGATCTTTGCATTCTCATCAAAATTGGAGATGCTAGAAGTCTTAGGTGCAGGTCCATATATTGTCTTTGGTCGACCTCTTATCCTGAAAATAGTGCTAGCTTATTTTATTTTTTTCAATCTCTTGATATGACCACAATGCCAACATGGGTAAGGTTACCTAATCTGCCATTACGATGCTGAAACCATATTTTTTTTATCAAAAATTGCAAGCATGATTGGAAAGCCGATACATTGTGATGACCCTACTGCATAAATGACTCAGGTCTCCTATGCTAGAGTCCTTATTGAAGTAGACTTGCTCTCCGACTTGCCATCCTCTGTCAATGTAATTTTACCCAATGGCACCACTTTGATTTAGCAGGTTATGTATGAATCTCTGCCACGCTTTTGCAAGCAGTGTAAGACTCTAGGTCATTCAACTCTCACTTGCACTAAAGGACTTAAGCCTAAAAGTAAAAAGAGGTCGCATGAGACTCCAACTTGTTCAGCTAGTTCTAGCCCCTCTGCAGAAACAGATGATGTTGAGAAGCAGGAACCGTACTGTGCAGGCCCTTCTGTTGTTCCTCAAGTGGATCCAATATCTACTGAAGCTGCTACAGTTGGTGCATTAAGGCCCCAGTCTCCTGGTCGCAAGAGGTCCAAAGCTACTGTCACCGAGCTCTCTAGCTCGACTACTCCAATACACCATTCTAAAGCTGAGGCCACTACAACAGTAGCCCCTTCCACGAGGCAATATCTCACTCGTAGCAAAACAGCTACCATTCCATGTTTGGGGTTGCAAAGGAAGTTTAAGGCCCCTGCTGTTGTTTTCCAGTCGCTGCATAGCTCAGATGACTCTGCTCCCTCATCCACTTTCTAATGATTTGTTTATGTTTGATTGGAAGGGTGATCCCTTAGTTCTTGCTTGTTTTATTCTGTAGACTTGTTGGTCTTGTGTTTTCCTTTATGTAGATGCCCTGCTTCCTCTAGGGTAATTTCTGGTTTGGTGCATATTTGTTTGCACCCTGTTGCAGCTGAGCTATCAGTTTGATCTTGTGCAGTTTTTGTTGCTGGGTTCTATGTGTTTTGGATACAATGTTGTTGTTTCCTGGTGCAGTTTGGCTAGCTATTTGTTACTTTTTTAGTTTGGTGCAATATTTTTGCATGTTTCCTGCTTTTGCAGTTGCTGGTGCTATGAGTTGGTTGCTGAGCATCTGTTTTGCTTGGGTGAATTTCCTGTTGCAGCTTAGCTGGCAATCTGTGTGATTAGTACTTAAAAGTGCATTTTTATCAAGGTTTTATATCATCATTTTGCACTTGAAGTATCAATAACTCCTTAACTAAAGCATGTTTTATAATAACAAGTCTGATACCATAAGATACCTTTAATTTATGGTAAATGTTCATCTTAAATGCAGGCCTATCACATAAATGAAAGGATTGTTTGATGAGTTTAAGTACGGAAATTGAAAGGACAAAGAGAGGGCCAAACTTAGCAAAGAGATGCCGGTTCAATCCAAACTGAAACACTGTTCGGTCATTGGGTCATATTTGGAGCTGTAGATCTTGGATTTAGGTCTGCCTTATATGGATGGAAAGCTAAGACATAGGCCTAAAACTTTCATGCGGAGTTCAAGATTTAAAAAGGCCATTTTCAAGTCCAAATTTGTAGCAACAACGGAGAAGTCTGAATCTATCCTGCAACCCAGACATTGTTCAGTGTTCAGCCCATATCTCGAGTTCTAAAAGTCCAAATGACCTCAACTTTTTTTCTTGGAAATATGAGACAATTTCCTAGAACTTTCATGATTTAAGTATGTTGAAATTATGACGTTATCAATGATGTTTTTGGCAGACAAGAAGATAAGGATTGTTACCAAGTCAAGATGTGGCCACCCACTCAACAATTAGTCAACAAATCAATAGTTCTGAATTTTGGCCTATAAAAGGAGGCATTTGTCATGTATTTAGGCATCTTGGTTTTCAGATCAAGATCATGCTCTTGCTCTCTCTTTATATTTTGTAATGCTTAAGTTTTGCTTATATTAATCTCTTGCTTATGCTTTTCATTTCCTTTCCTTGTTTATTTATGTTTCTCTCTTTCATTATGTTTAGCTAAGTTTATCATGTCAAGGTGAAAAGGTTACACTA
>Ga0307515_10003503_pt1 | contig 33002 bp, 41 predicted proteins | sample 17_EM_MG_FD_194513 | JGI IMG/M metagenome (GOLD analysis project Ga0307515, IMG submission 194513) | Populus trichocarpa ectomycorrhiza microbial communities from riparian zone in the Pacific Northwest, United States - 17_EM | ecosystem: Host-associated > Plants > Roots > Unclassified | place... | reverse complement strand
GGAGCGTGGAAAGCACGAGGAACGGATATTCTCTGTCACCTTGGCATGTGGGTTTGAAATTTGAAAGTAAACGCGCTGGATTGTGGTCCGAGGTCGTGGCTTAGTTGCATGCGGAATGAGCAGGCTGAAGACACCTGGAGCCTGGGGAGCGCTTGTGAGGATGGGTCGAGAAGGTCCGAAAGGGACTGACTGGGACACAATTGGTCATGCAAGGTGTTCCAGTGCGACTTTCACGCGCCTGGCTAGGAGGTGAGACAAAAGGCTTGGGCAGGCAGCTGGCTGAGGGTTGGAAGGCTGAGGGACGGACAGAGGAAGGCCAGACGCGCTGGAATGGGAGGTAAATATACGGTTCGGATGTACAATAAGCTATAATCAGCTGCTGTGGTAAATCAGAATCCAGTAATATCCCGATTACACCCGCCTTGCTCTTCCCGCGTCTTGGACCCTCCCTTGGTGGTACCGCACTCGCCTTCGTCTTTATCGTCGCCTTATAGCCTTTGTCGCTATCTATCCCCTCGATCCCACCCACTCCCACGTCTAAAGTCCCCAGCATGGTCGCGCTGTCGTATGCAGAACGCGCACGATTAGCCCAGCCTAAAGACGACGAGGAGAAATCCGCCCAAAAACAAGACCATAATACCATCGTGGATCAGATCCACTCGCAGCCCTCGACGAATCCTGGGTCCTCGGCGACGTCAACGACAGGGACTCTCACTTCGTCTCCGCCTCTGTCCGCCCACCCCCAGCCGCCCACTCCAAACATCCCAGGACTGCTCTCCAGTCCCTCGTCACCTGTAGACACGAAGCACTCGATCGATACAAATCATCCCTACCACCCCTCCGCACAAGACTCGCCCGCGCCTCTTTCCCAGCCAAAGCCTAACGCCTGGACGGCTAGAAAACAGTCCCATATGGCCTCGGTGGTCCCTCCGCAAAAACAACTTAATGGCTATGTGCAGCAGCCAGCCACAGCTCGCCCAACCACCACCCATCATGCTGACCACGCTCGTCTTCCACCCCCATCCTCCTTTTCTTCCTCGGTAAACAAGCACCCAGACTCGGATTTCGGTTCAACTAATCACAATTCTCTTCCGCCGCTCAACGATCCAAACAACTGGCCGGAGATGGGCAAGGTTGTCCCGTCCACCTCGTCACATCGCTCTCGGCAGTCTGTCACCTCTCTCCTGTCCGTCACCATGGTTTCTGGTACTCAGAATTCAATCATAGATCCTTCCGCCGTCCAGGAAAATCCAGTACAAGCTGATGAACCAGCTTCTGTGAAGAAGCCCAAAGGTGAGCCGCAAATCGTAAATACCCACTGGTCTAGTCTATAGATTCAGGCCACTTTGTGTCGGTTGTTCTGTCTTTCTCTGGTGGCGACGACACCCCGAGCGCTCATTGCATTTGCCACAAACGGTCATTTCCCTCTCTCTCTCCCTTTTGACTCATCAGATCCATATACGATCCTGATACTGACGTATGTTCGTTGTGCACATCAGGCGAGAAAACAAAATGGAAACCCATTCCTCCTGAGGAGCTGCAAGCGGCGGCTGATGCTGCGAATCGGTCGTATTCGCACTCAAATTCGAGTAGAACAACATCACGACAGCATTCGCCCCATGTCAATGGACGAGGGATGCGCCGATTGCCCTCAGAAGATTTTCATCCTGAGCGAAGTCCTGCAACGAAAAGACAAACAACTAGAACGGCTCCTGAAAAGGCTGAATTGGTGATACCCGGAGGTTCCGGATCGCGGAATGAGCATGGCACAGGTTTGGATCAAAGAGGCGCAATGGCGCCCCGGGTGTCTCCTCTGCGGGGAGCCTCGAACCTCCCGAGGGTACCATCAAGCCAAAACAGCCCCGTCGAAATGCGGCACTCTTCTCAATCTAGCAATATCGGTCAGCCCAACCACCACCACCACCCCGGATCAGCTTGGCCATCACGTGGACGCAACAATCGTGGCTATTATGCGTCATACTCCCAGCATGGAGGTCACCCATCAAATCGCAGACTCCGATATAACAACGGCGTCAATGAGGCTGTCGTGTCACAGCCCGGGGTTTCTTCGTACATACCTCCGTCGAATACCCCTTCCATCCCTCCAGCTCAGCACCCTCATGTGCATGGACAGACGCAGTCTTACCAATCGTATCCGCAGTTGTTTTATTTCCCTCACCATCCTACCTATCCGCTCACACACGCATACGCACAGACGCCACCTCCAACTCAAGACGCTATAAATACTTACTCGATTGACGATGGGCAGTCTCCGACGAGGCCGCGAGAGAAGAGGAAGCGACGACCGCACCCAAGCGAGGCTGTTGCTGTTGCTGGATACCGAAGTTTTTATCCCGAGGTCCTCATTATGGACCTGGAACCAATTGAGGGCGGTCCCAAGTTCTGGGTCGTCGTTGAAGATGAGGAGACGGTAATGGAATTGGACGAGGCAAAGCCTCCACGCTATAGAGCACGGCAACGGGCGCCATGGACGATCGGTGTTGATGACTCGTTACGGGCGCAGCGGTGGCCATGGAGTTTAGACATTGTGGAGGAGAACCCTGAGGAAGATAGAAGTATGGAAAAGGAACGAACATGGACGTTCGGAAACGTAGGCGAGCCGGCCACCCCGCCAAGTCTCGTGGCACTAGCAGCAGATCTGAAAGTGGGGGACGCAATTTTGTCTGCCGCCTCGCCGGCAAACGAGACCAAGATGCATGGTGCAATGGTGCAAGCGCCGTATGCGGCTGGATGGCCAGCCCCTGGAGCTGGTCCTTCCGCATTAGATATTGGGATGGCGATGGGTGTCATGCCTCACGCGACGCCTCTTGGAATCCCCGCACCACCGATGCTTTCGCTTAGTATGCCTCCGCATTCACACCCGGGATCCCACCAGTCGCCGAGCACGGCTGTACAAGCCAATATGGAGTGGGCGATTCGGGACGATCCGTTTGTTGTTGTTCCGCCGCCTTCCCAGCAGCAGTATCGGCCTTACAATGGACCCGTATACCAGCCGAGCCCTTCGCAGCGCGATGCTGGACAGGAGACGCACACGGGGGGTTACGGTGCTGGACGAGGAAGGTACGAGGGCGAGGGGTTGGGCTGGAAGAGCGACCGCGGGTATGGGAATGGAGAATATAGGGCATTCGTACGCGGGCGTGGAAGAGGGTTTCCGAGAGGTCGTGGATTCCGAGGATTTAGCGGGGGGTATCACAGACAGTATGCCGGTTCTCCCGGGGTTGCGCAGGGTCCCCCACCCCCCTTGCCACCAAACGGACCTGTTATTTACATCCCAGAGCCGATTATACCGCCGCCATTTACGCCATTTACGCCCACTATACCAAACGGATATGGCGGGATTTACGGCGCTGAGTCTCCGATTACCCCTGGTGCAAACGTTACTGGTGCTCCCGCTAGGAGACCATCGCCAAAACCCCTTTCGAGCATCCAGTTCCCTCTCGACGCCATACGCTATAAGTTGCTTGGTCAGGTATGCTTGAATATTTGCTTTATTGCCGACCGGCCACTAATATTACCCTCAGATTGAGTACTACTTTAGCTCTGATAACCTAGCGAGGGATTTATACCTGCGACAACATGTGAGTAGTTGACAATCTCATACTCCATGTCTAACGAGGGCATTTAGATGGACTCGCAAGGATGGGTCAGTTTGGATATTCTCCAGACCTTCCCTCGCTTGAAGGAACTCCAGGTTTCAACGGATGTCATCCGTGAGACCCTGTTTTTGTCTCAGTACCTCGAAGTCCGCGCCAACTACGTGCGGATGGTTAACGATGGATGGAAAGCATTTATTATGCCGGACGCGGAAGAAAGCAAAGTAGCCGCAGTAGACACCGGCTACCACCCTGCCGCGGTTTATAGTGTGCCACCATCTCAACCCGGCGTCTGGTACCCCCAACAGCAGCTGCAGCACCCTGGATATGTTGTAGGAGGTATGATTCCTGCACCGTACTACCCCCAACCCGGTTACTCCCCTCACGCAGGGTATCCACTAGCACAACCGTACATGCCCGCTCCGTTGCAGGATGTCGGGGAGAATCAACCTGGCAACGACTCAAGGGGTAGCGGAGAGAACGAAGAGGGGATCACATCGGAAGAGGACGATATTGAGATCGTAATCGCAGAGGCCGACAACAACCCTCACGCATTACGACCAAGTCAGCACGCGACTACCACATCCTCGGCCCCTTCAGAACACAGTGCCGCGTAGATGGCTCGATGAAGAGGGCGGGGCTCGTCTATTCCTGTACCGTCTCGGCCGAATTCGCAACTGCGGACAGCCGTATCGGTCCGCACGGCTCGCCAAGCCCTTAAACCACAGAAGCGGCATTTCACGTGTGCGGCTACACAAGGACTCTGCTGCAAATTCTTGAATGGCTCATCATGATATAGTATTTATGCTCGACCCCCATCCGGCGTCTCACCGTGTCACCTTCTTCGTTCCTGGTGTCTTCTGAGTCTGTGGCTCAATTCTTCGGTATCCTACTGTGGTTTCCCTGTCTGTCATTTTCACTCTGCCGTCACATCCCCCTGTCTTGTCTTTACTGTTTTCTTGTGCTCGTCCCGATCGATTTGTCGCGTCTGCCCGTTCCCCCCATCTGTCCTGCCGAACTCCACCCGTCCACCCACCCATCGATCAGACGAATAGCCATTACTATCCGTACAATCAACCTTGTTGAGTGCCCTAGCCACTTTCAGCCTAGGTGATCGACCCACCTGGGCTTCTCGTCCTTCCATCCTTCCATGATGTTATTCGACAAAGGCTGAATTGAAGCACGAGATGCTTGCAATTGTATGCGTTTGATAACCTATTCCCCGTTTCGGAGTGAACCGTTGCCACCCACTTGCCGCGAGGTAGTCTGATCGCCGTGCATCTCCCGCAAGAAGGACACGAGGGAGGGCCCGGCACCTGACTTACATCATACTTCACCGCTCGCTCTGAAAAACCGAGCGGGTCTTGACTTAGCCCTTCCTCCTCCTTGCCTCCACGCATCTCCCCCGCCCACAAAACCATGAAGCGACGAAACTCTGGTGTAGACGCTCCACGTCCTCTTCTTTTCGATGGTGCTACCCCTTCCCCCTCCGCAACGCCACCGTCCCTCTCACCACTCAAGGACGGCAATCGTATCCATCGGCGCGGTTTCCTTGCACCAGACGGTACTCAACACCGCACACCATCCAGCAAGGCAGTCGACCAGCTCATGGCCAAATTGCTTGTCCCAAAATATGTGACTCTGGCCAAGAACCCACCCAAGCTCCCTCGTACGCGGACGACCCTCCGAACCCGCGTGCTCGAATTTGAAATGTACACCGGGGAATATGTTGGGTCAGCCTCAGACTCAGGGAGCAGTCGCGGGAGTTCCAGCAGCGATTCGGACGAATCACCGGAAAACGCCCCGGTCGTCCGACGAGCAAGCCACCCGACCGAGTCGCGGCTGGAGTACTACGAGTCTGGAGTACTACGACGGATGGCGGTCCCGGAGAACTACTCGATAGCCCACCTTTCCGCGTTGGTCTGCATGGTGATGGGGTGGCCGCTGGCTACCGCCATCGCGACGTCTGTACTGCCAGCATACAGGAGTCAACCGACCGCCGAAAGGTGGGGTTACCCTGATGAGGAAGTATGGATGCACTTGATGCAGAGCGAGGACGACGAAGTTGCACCCTCAATATCGGGAAAACGACGACCAGAGGAACGCGTTCGGCTCTCTGATGTCTGGCCCACCATAATACCCGGTCAAAGCTACAAGGATGTGCAATCCCAGCGACGAGATCTTCATGGCCTCGACACTGCACGAATTGTTAGTCGACAATTTATTTTTTCTCATGCGCCCCCTTCGAGACACTGACCGCCTTTTTTATGACCAGCGTCCTAGCAGTATTTGCATACGTATAAGGTGCCTCAGCAGCGGTTTCTATCCTCTCTGTCTCCCTTCGGACGAACCCAACGAAATAATGGGCATCGGAGCAGTACGTTTCAAATATTCCTGGATGGTAGGAACCACATCACTGATTATGGCACTACTGCTTTCTAGCCACCGACATCGTCCCTCCCTCGCATTCGAGACGTCTACCAACCGCTAGAAGAGCGGTACGGCTCGAAGCAATTCAACGCAGCCGACTTCCAACCGGGGATATTTTGGGACTTCGTAGAGGGGTCGGTTGTTTCAGAAGTAGATGTCCAAGGCGTGAGTTCTCCCCGCATTCGTGCTACGGAATGTGGAGCTGAGCTGAGCTGGCTTCGTGTCCCATAGGTGTGGCTCTGGCGCCGGTACTCGCCCGAGTTTTTGAAGAGACTATACGTACTCGAACGAAGAGCCAATGGGGACTGGATGACCGATTTAGAAGAGGAGGTCCTCACCTTCTGACCCCTTTCTTGGTCTGCCGGTTGCTGCGGACGAACCGTGGCAGTTGCTGGTTTCATTCTCTAAATATGCTCTATCTAACTATAGAAGGTCTCTGGTGTTGTAATTTACATCGTTGGGTCACCCGAAATTGCAATCAAACTCCTGCCTTTGACAATCGTTCTTCGTGGCGGTACCGTCTCTCATGAGATTTCCTCCTCTCCTCAATGGTCACAAGCAAGATAACATGTTTGCATGTTTCGTTTCTATTGCAGGCCCAAATCACGTATCAAAAAAGAAGTCCTGGTCGTCTCTCGACCAAACAATCCATCACATCGTCATGTCCTAAGAGTGGGTCTAGCTATCGTAATCCACTCGTTACCATGCACCAACGATAATCAAAACAAGAACGGGGGGTGGGCGTTTTTATTGCTTCAGCGTTAAACCTTCAAAGTCACCCTCATCCTCACTCGAAACAGCACCATCGCTCAACGGTGGGCTCGGTGGAATCTCAACTGCGCCATGTCGCTGCCTTAGCTTCTCTGCATGCACGCTGTCTGCGCTGGTGGTAGAAGCGGATGGCTGAGGGTGCATGGCGGTGTTCTTGAGCTCAGCGATAGTCTGGCCACGAATAATCTGCAGACGCTGGCTCGGTGGGATGTTTTTCTCGGATTCAAGTTCGAAGCCGCCGTGGAGCACGCCAACGCGCATCATCGCGAGGAGATTGTGTGCAGCATTCGAGTGGTCGTAAACACCGCCAAAGAAAGGAGTGGTCGCGTCTTTGCCAATATTCTTCGCGAGCAGATGGCGACCACCAGGGTGCTCGTCGAGGAAGGAAGAGACATCATGGATGAAGCCACCGACAACGATGAGCGGGCGAGTCTTGGATTGCTCTTGGACTAAAGAAAGGTAAAGTTAACAGGTATCATAAGGTACAAATTCGCGCCTCGACTTACAGCTCTCCCAGTTGATAACCGGGAGATCATCCGAGCTGGTTGGCCAATTAAGATTCTCAGACTGTTGGTTGAGCTTCTTGAGTTCCATTGTGAGCTGACCCTTTTTGATTTCGTTCTCAGGGAAGACCTTAAGGTGCGAAGCAAGGCCGATGAACTTCATGGTTGCGATGAACCACTTGGTGGGGTCATATTGGTACCACTTGATGGCATTGCGGTAGTCCATTGGGAACTGGTGATGGAAATTATGGTAACCCTCTCCGAAGGTGACAAACGCGGTGAACATGTGATCGCGAGGAGTGTGCTTATCGTCGAAGGGAGTCTCACCAAGCCAATGAGCGAGCGAGTTGACACAGAAGGTCGACTAGGTACAAAGGTGAGTGTACTGTTCTGGCTGCAGTCAGCAAGGTGGACTCACGTGGTGGACAAAGAGCAAACGAGTGAGCGCCGCATAGAAATAACCGCCACGCCAATCGCCCCAGAAGTAACCAGGAATGACGGTAGGAACGATAATGCCCATCAGGAGGATGAGCCAGAGGAAATAGTGATGCTGCCAACGGACGACGGGGTTGCGGGTGAGATCGGAGATATCAGCGACACCGGGCTTGCGACGGGGATGGAAGACCATCCAACCAATATGGGACCAGATGAGCCCGTGATGGGCACCATAGGGATCGAGGTCGGTGTCAGTGTAACGATGATGAGCACGGTGACCGCGCGACCACCACTTGATAGAACCCTCAACAGCACCCGCGCCCGCGATCGCGAGAAGGTATTCGAGAGGACGAGAAGCGTTGTAGGAACGATGGGCCCACAGGCGGTGGTAACCGGCAGTAATACCGACACCGGTGAAAAAGTAGTAGAAGAGGGAGAAGAGGGCAGTCTTGAACTGGAGAGGAGTGGTGAAGCAGCCGTAGATAGAGGCCATAGGAGTGAAGGTGAGGGCAATGAGGGAGATCCACTGCGTGTCCTTCCACATGGTTTTCCAAGTAACAGGGGGAAGCTCCTTTTGGGTGGTGAGGACGTGTTGGACATAGTTATCGGGAATGTCAATATCTATTGGGTTATTCGCATCATGGAGACTATTTGATGAGTGGCGTGGAGTGAGAGGTGGGGTGAGCACCTGAGGTCTGGCCGTCGCGGCTGTTGTTGACGACGCCATGGGATGGGATGGGTTGGGGTGGGTTGAGGGGGTAGTAAGAGAGTAAGAGACGAGTGATTACGTGCTACTTATATTTGGGAAGGCGTGCGGAATCTGGGGAATGGGAATATTTGGGAATCTGGGGATTGGGGAATCAGCGACGGGCCACCCAGCTTCTGCCGCAACCAACGCAACGCCCGCGAAACTCCAGAAAATTACTGGTTTTCGCTCGCAGGACGTGCAGAACACGCAGGACGGTGTATATTCCAACTGGAGACGTCGGAGGTTGAGAGTAAGGTGGGTGACCAGCCTCATTAGCCATCATCCCCACTACCCCAAAGATCCAAAAAAATGTCTCAGATGGGCAAGACGTGGGGTTGGGTGGTGGGGTTGGAATAAGGAATAACCAGTTGTATGATTCCATCAATATATCATTCTGCGCACACGGGCATATGGAAAAACTCGAGCAGCTGGGGCTGGTTTGGCGTCGGCAGCCGAAGCGGGCCCGCTCTCATCGTTCCACAACTTCGTACGGACACCCTTATTTCCATGCAAGTAGCAAAGGTACGCAAAAGACGCAAAAGACCGCTATCCCCCAAGATGGTATGTTTGGTTCACTATTTGGTCATCATTATTCTCCCCCACTTTCCTCAATCCTCAGGGTATACTTCCCTGACAAACAGGATGAAGAGAAGACGCGAGGAGACACGTCACAGCTCTGATTCATTGGCGCGGGATGCCGCAAGGCTCGATATTTCGTCTGCCTCCCGCCCCGCAGGCCACCACCCCGCCACTCGGCATACATTGACAAAGAAGAGGGCTAAAGCGATCAACAATGCGTTGGCAGTGTGGTTTCCCAACGTCCATGACACGCGGGGCATGCCCTGGAGGAAACCATTCGATCCGACCTTGAGCTCGGAAGCAAGAGGCCAGCGCGCGTACGAGGTCTGTACTAGCGATGCTGGGTAACTCTAGACAACAGAATAACGGCCCGGAACGGTCTAGGTGTGGGTCTCCGAAATAATGCTTCAACAGACGCGAGTGGAGACCGTGATTCCCTATTACAACAAATGGATGCAACAGTGCGTTCCTAATTTCCCCAAAGCTACTTTTATCAATGATACTCTATTCACCAGGTTCCCTACCGTTCGAGACTTGGCGGCTTCGAATCAGGAGACCATCAACGGCCTCTGGAAGGGCCTGGGCTACTACGGTCGAGCGGCTCGTCTCCTCTCGGGGGCACAGACGGTCATGGAAACGTACGGTGGTCATTTACCTGAAGATCCTGCTGTACTTGAGAAACAAATTGCGGGCATTGGAAAATACACAGCCGGCGCAATTACGAGCATCGCGTACGGTGTATGTGCACCAGTGGTACGTCCACCCGGTCTATATTATCACTCGTATTCTTCTTCCTTTTATCGCTCAATTATTTTTTCTCTAGCTGGATGGAAATGTTGAACGGCTTCTTTCTCGGGTCCTCGCAATCCGTGCACCTCCTAAGTCAAAGGCCACTCTTGACCTACTATGGTCCGCCGCCGCCCAGATAGTAGCAAACTCGCCTGTTCCAGGAGCAATAAACCAGGCACTCATTGAACTCGGAAGCACAGTGTGTACGCCCCTGAACGCCAAATGCGGTGGATGTCCTATCAAGGGAGAATGCACGGCTCGTGCCCTCCAGTCCAAGATAACGCAAGACGAGGTAGGCGCGATTGCGGATATTGAGGACTTGTGTAGCAAATGTGAAGCTACACCCGAAGGACAAAATGTCCAGGTCACGGACTTTCCACTCAAGGTGAAGAAGCAAGAGGTACCAAGAGTCACGGATGTCGTGTGTGTGGTGAAGTTCAAGCCAAAGAATTTGAGCTCCTCGAAGGACGCAAAAACGAGAGTTTTAATACGCAAACGACCTGCGAAAGGTGTGACACCTTCTTATGTATACTCCGAAGTCGCTGTGCCGAGGCATCTTGTGCAGGACTCTTGGCAGGACTCTGGGACTTCCCGGTCGTCCCAGACGTTTCATCATCTCCAGATTCACCTGCTTCGACCTTTGAGTCTCAGGCATACAAACTAATCAAGTCCGCTATCCCTTCTTGTTCGTCCTCAACATCCAAGGTTCAGATAATCTCCACAAAGCATGTTGGCTCAGTCGAACATATATTCTCTCATGTCCGAAAGACGTTTGAGACAATCATCGTGGAGCTAGAAAGTGAAGGGGATGAAGAGCCAGGTGTAGAGTGGTCGACGTTTGTCGACGAGAGGCCGAACGAAGACGATGATGAAGGGGTGAAGAAGCCTGCTAAAAAGAAGAGGAAACTTGAGAAGCCTCAAGAGGAGGAGGGCCAGGGCCAGGCTGAGGAGAAGGTCAAGTGGGTGGTTGAGGATGAGGTAGCCAATGCCAAGTAAGCCCTTGCCATATAATATCTTTTCCAGGACAATTTATGACCAGGGAACCGTAGCCTTGGAACTGGGACGATGAAGGTCTGGCATCTAGCTCAGAACGGAGGCGGTGGGGTCACTAAGACCAAAAGAAAGGCCAGAGCACGTACCGACACCAAGGACACGAAGATTCAAACAAAGCTCACATTCCAGAAGGTCGCCAAGGTACAGAAGGGAGTGATCGTGTCGGATGATGACGAGTAGATCGATTCATGGGTATTGTCGAAGTGCTGTCTCATATATTCCACATTATCTAGTCACTCGGGTTGTCCTATGTATCTCATTCTGGTATTGTTGGTCTACTTACGAGACCGAGGGTCATAGCGGGAAATTTGCAACCACATAGTTTGTTGTCTAAATGTAATAATGATATACATCTCCCGATCCAGAATGGAGTGAGTGCTATTGATTCCGCTGGTTCGCAATGTTGTCTTGTTGGATTTCCTTCCAAGACCGACCTTGAGGCAAATGGTCACTGCACCATGTCATTCAGGGACCACTGGTACATGTAGTAATTCAGTTGTAGACGCACAGGTAATCGTCAGGTAACGAGGCTTTCCCTGTCTTTTCATCGAACTTTGCAAGCGAGGTGACTTCGACTGCGGGTCGTCCACAGCACCTGAGGGTGTGTTAGTCCAAGAAGGCGAGGTAAAACATTGGTCTAAATATACACTCTAAATATTCTGGGGATAGGATAGCACTTGATGATCCCTTCCTTCTCTGCAAGCTCGCGATCGCATTCGAACATCGTTAATTCTTGTAAGACGCATCCTTTTCGGTCCTTCTCAGGGATAGCCTCGAGTTCTGCCTTTAGTCGCTTTACTTCCTTTGGGGTTTTGGCACCACTCATGAGACGGGTGGTTGATGATCAATACCAAGTTTGGGGGCACCATATTCGGACTTTGGGATGGTGAATGTGTAGGTGGGTCACCATCCCTGTACGTTCACACAGCGTTGAACCACCTTCGACCAATCGTACACTGCAGAAACCCCAACACGCAGTGGAGGCACGTTCTGGTCTAACATTATGTCCGACTTCTTGGCCAGTTGGGAAGAAGGGAAGGGTGGGATGACCGGACCAATCAAGGCCATTCGACCTGACTTTAAAAAATCGAACCAGCAGCCAAACACCCACCGAACTTGCCCTTCAACCCCGCCCATCCCAGTTCGCCCATCGTCTCTTCCTCCAGTTATGTCCTACAAAGTTGCTGGTGAGTGCATTCGCTGGGTTGTATGAGCCGTTGTTGACTTTTCTACAAGACCTTTCCCTCGCCGCCTTCGGCCGCAAGGAAATCGAAATCGCCGAGGTTAATACCTCTTCCTGTTTGTCTTCCACGTGTCTGGATGCTAAAAGTTCTATGCTACCCTTCCAGAACGAGATGCCCGGTCTCATGTACATCCGCAAGAAGCACGCGGCTACTCAGCCCCTCAAGGGTGCCCGTATCGCTGGGTGCCTCCACATGTTCGTTTCATGGATTTCCTGTTCGTCCTGGCGTGATAACCTGACAATTTTCCCGATCTGCTAGGACCATCCAAACTGCCGTTCTCATTGAGACCCTGACCGCCCTCGGTGCTGAGGTTACTTGGTCTTCTTGCGTGAGTTCTTATGCTGTAACCGTAATCCCGTGACGCAGTCTTTTGACCCTTCTTCCAATCCTCAGAACATCTTCTCCACTCAAGACCACGCCGCTGCCGCGATCGCTGCGACTGGCGTTCCAGTCTACGCCTGGAAGGGCGAGACAGAAGAGGAGTACCTCTGGTGCATCGAACAGACCCTAGCTGCTTTCCCCAATGGCCAATCCCTCAACATGATTCTCGACGATGGTGGCGACCTCACCTCGATGGTCCACGAGAAGTTCCCTCAGTACCTCAAGGATATCAAGGGTGTCTCCGAAGAGACCACGACTGGTGTCCATCACCTCTACAAGGCCTTCCGTGATGGTAAGCTCAAGATCCCTGCCATCAACGTCAACGACAGTGTCACCAAGAGCAAGTTCGACAACTACTACGGCTGCCGCGAGTCCCTTGTCGATGGTATCAAGCGTGCCACCGACGTTATGCTCGCCGGTAAGGTCGCCGTGGTTGCCGGATTTGGTGATGTCGGCAAGGGCGTAAGTCGCGCCAGAATCCTCCATTGATGTCGGTTAGACTGACTGTGCTGCTATAGTGCGCCGAGTCTCTCCGTTCCTACGGTGCTCGCGTTCTCGTCACTGAGATCGACCCTATCAATGCTCTCCAGGCTGCGATGGCTGGTTATGAAGTCTGCACCATGGAGGAGGCTGCTCCTCGCTCCAATATCTTTGTAACCACCACTGGCAACAGGGACATCATCACTGGTGCCCACTTTTCCGTGATGCCTGAGGACGCCATTGTCTCCAAGTAGGTCTTACTCTTAGACGTCCCGGGACTGCTGTGCTTACGTGTTGTCTTTCCAGCATCGGTCACTTCGACATCGAAGTCGATGTTGCCTGGCTCAAGGCCAACTCAAAATCGGTCGTCAATGTCAAGCCCCAAGTCGATCGTTACACCATGCCCAACGGTCGCCATATCATCTTACTTGCTGAGGGTCGTCTCGTGAACCTCGGGTGCGCCACCGGTCACCCATCCTTTGTCATGTCCTGCTCTTTCTCCAACCAAGTCCTCGCTCAAATTGCTCTCTGGACCACTCCCGAGAAGTTCCCTCTTGGTGTCCACATGCTCCCCAAGGAGCTTGACGAGGAAGTCGCCCGCGCGCACTTGGAGCAACTCAACGTCAAGCTGACCGTCCTTAACGAAACTCAGAGCAAGTACCTTGACATCCCCGTCAACGGCCCCTACAAGGCCTCTCACTACCGCTACTAAGCGACAGGTTGAAGCAAGGGAGCAATGACGACTAAGGGGTAACTCGTTTATTGGCGTTTCATGGGCATCAACTGCTCGTTCATTTTCTGCAGTTGTTTTATTTCGAGGAGGGTGGGTGACGGAGGGGCGTGGAGTGCGCCACAAGACGCGAGGCGCAGGCAGGAGGAAAAAAAAAAGCAGACCATTTCGTGACGGGGTTCAACTCCCGCATACGGTTCGTCGCTTCGTCGCGAATGGACCAGGTGCAGGAGCCTCAACGGCTCGAGAGAAAAACCGTTCGGCTTCTTCCATCGAGACACGTATTTTTATGATTCTGTTGAGGGACCCCTTGTCGTGATGTGTATCGTTGCTCTTACAGGCCTCAACGAGCCGCTCTGCATATCATCTCGTCTTGTTATCAACTATTGTCAATGTAGCACTTTCGCTGCGCTATTTGAAAGGAACTTGAGTTCTTAATCTGAGTCAACGATGGAAGTCAAACTCGCTGAAAGCCTGTTAATCCATTACCAGGATATGAACAACCAGAGGAGTGTCTGTCACTTTGAACCACTCATCCTTCTTTCTGCTTACCACGTAAAACGCGCTATTCGCCGAACCAAGCGTGAATCTGCTATGAATGCGAGCCGTTGCACGTAGACTATTGCTTATACGGCCACTTTTCACAAGTTATTTGCCTTCATTATTTTCATCTCACCATCAAACACTCCCAGTCATCATGCACGACATTGCCAGCACGTCACAAAAAGCGACGAAAGATGAAGCAGAAGTCCGGGTACCTGGACTAAGAACGGTTGCGCCGTATTGGCATGCGTACGCGACCATGGCCAAGCAGCGGTGGATCGGGAGGGAAATTCTCGAGTTAGTCTCGAGCGAATTTAGGGACCGAAGTATCGAATACTACGTACGTGTGTATCATGTTGTTTTGTGGAAATTTATTGTGAAATTACGTGCTCAATCCCATCCAACAGCGGTATGCCATCGAGTCTGGCGTCTGTTCGGTCAACGGCAAGCCAGCTAAGATCGGGACGGTTATCAAGAATGGCGATCGTATCGAGTGAGCTTGTGTGACTTTAAAGAGCCCAAAATGGTTTACTTAATAGGTGACTGAAAGCGCAGGAATATCGTCCACAGGCATGAACCACCTGTTACTTCCATCCCAGTCAAAGTCCTACTGGTAGACACGGAGCGGGAGATCATAGTTATTGACAAACCTGGTAGTATTGTGCGTCGCATCCTTTCATTCTTAACAGCGCCGCTGACTCGATGTAGCCTGTCCACGCAACTGGAAGGTTCAACAAGAGTAGCGTAATCAACATCTTGCAAAACGAGTTTGGATATGAGAAGGTCTACCGTGAGCCCTTCGCTTTATTCCATGTCCCCTTACGCTGACTTTGGATACACCAGCGGCAAATCGATTGGATCGTCTCACCTCTGGGTTGATGATCATGGCACTTTCGCCCACTAGGGCACGTCAGATGTGCGAAGAGTTCTTTGCCGGGGGAGTGAAGAAAGAGGTCAGTCTATGCGTTCTGACCCCTCTTTGTTGGCCTGACACCTCAGCTAGTACATCGCACGGTGCAAGGGCGAGTTCCCAGAGTACGTAGTATCACATCGTTCCCTTCATGGGTTTACCAAACTACCTAGGACGGAAATTATTTGCGAGGAACCAATGCTTACTGTCGATCGACAGATGGGCTTGAATATCGTCCACCCTGATGGCAAGGTGACATTTCAATATACCTTGCGGTCGCATCAATTTACCTCCTCTTAGCCTGCAAAAACTTCCTTTATTCGATTATTCTATGATTCGACCACGGACACAAGCGTCCTACATTGTAGGTTTATCCCACTTCGGTTCCGGTATTTGCATTATCTAATGCTAGCTGTAGGCAGGCCATTCACAGGACGATGTGGGTTTAGTTCAGGTCTTTCGAGTTTACTCTGACGCCCGTGAAGCGCACCAGATTCGAGTCCATCTTCAGTATTTAGGCTACCCAATAGCCAACGACCCGGTTTACTGCAACAAGACTGCATGGGTTCGTGATTTCTCTGGAGTGGTCCGGCTCTTTCAATGATGCGAAACAGGGCACGAAACTGGGAAAGGGCGGAATCGATCTCACTCCCTCACCGGAACGACGGCCCCCGACGCCTCCACCTCACCTCCGACCGGATGAGGTCGTGTCCAGCGAAATGGCAAGCCCTGTCGTCACCCCGCCTCTATACACGAACAACACATATGTTGGCAAAACGAACGTCATGCCACCCAACGCCGTGCACGCAGAGGCAATCTCGGCACTGAACTCAGGACAGACCAGGACGCTCCTTCCTCGTGAAACGGGCGCCGATGTAGGCCTCGCGTCGCCGGTCCCACTCTCTGCTGAAGCAGTGACCATCATCATGGCGCTGAGAAATATGAAAGATGAAGATGAAGACTGGGGGCGGTGGAAGGACAATATATTTAAGGGGAGGAAGCCGCTTGTACCCCCAATGGACGTCGGCGCCTTGTCGAGCGAACCCCCTGTGAAGGCAGCGGCTATAGCGGCTATAGCGATGCGTAACACATCCGTAGTCGAAGGTACAGCACCGGAAGAGCAATCCCCGGTCTGCACACCCAAGCAGCAGCAGGCGGACAAGGGCGATACGGATAGTAAACTGTACTGCCCAGAGTGCTACTTGCCTCTCCACCCCGATCCCTCTCCAGGAAAGCTTTTTATCTTCCTTCATGCTCTACGGTATACCACGAGTCTCGGGCGCTTTGAAACGGAGATGCCGTGGTGGGCGCAAGAAACCTGGCATGGGGAGGGTTGGGAAAGGTATTGAGACTTAGAAGTGACGTGAGGAAACTGCGCCTTGAATTATATTGGATGTAGTGACATCTAAATAGCAACCTGAGAAATAGGCCCTGGTGCTGACACCGAGCAGTTGATCCGATGGTTCTGATAGTCCTTGGTTCTTGGCTCTGGACTCTTCGAGTAGAAAATCTGGCCTCTCCCAGCACACCAGAAATTGTACAGGAGAACTAGCAACACACTGCTTTTGCGGGTTTTCTCCATTTCTCTTCGGTTTTCACAGTCCCTCGCGACGAGGTGGATCGCCGCCGCGCGCGGCTATTCGACGAGTCTGACCCTCTCGCAACTCCTCTATAATCTACTACATCAACTTCACTTCAATCTAGACGATATACTGGTTCCGTCATGAGCGCGGATGGATTCCAAATCACGATTCCAGGTTAGCTGGTGGATTATTGAGTCACTTAAAATCGTGATACCATCTCTCTCGGGAATGTATCGTCGTCCAGCTATCTATTTCGTGTGCAAGCTATAGGCCCTGCTACAAGTCTGGCGATACCAGGCGCCTTGAAGTGCAATTCACCCGACCGTTCTTGGAACGCCCTGGTCTTTGGCACTTATTGCTACGATCTCGCTTGTATACATCTGTGGTGCCTGCCTATTCGCTGACACTTTCCACCCAGACCTGGATGATGGTGATGACTATGCCCCCACGCCAACCCCGTTCGGAAGGTCCAATGCAGCTTTTGGAGGTTTCGACTCTCCCACTCCTTCGTCTGCATTTGGAGGAGGAGGTGGGTCCACCGACCGCACATATTTTCACTCCCGCGACGACTCGAGAGCCTCGATAGATAGCTCCTTCTCTTCCTTCAAATTTACTACCCCCCAACAACGCAATGGTTCGGCATCAACCGTAGCGTTAGCTTCTATCCATACTTCGAATTCTTCCGTTACCACCAACCATCCTCCCCTTCCGTCCCGCAAAAGCTCTTTTGCCAGCCTGCGGAACGCATTTAAAAGCGGCAAAACTACGGACGTGGACGCCCCCCCGGTGCCCATAATCGACCCGCAGGCGTACCCCGCCCTGCGGAACCCATTCCAGCGCTCTGAGGCTGGGGCAACCAAACCCGGGCAAAATCACAACGGAAGGAGACCCTCGCTAGGGAAAATGGAAAATCACCCCAAGGGCACACCTACTAATAATCGGCCGATCTTTGGCAGACAAATATCACAATCCGGTGGTGGTGCATTTTTCATGGGCAATAATGGCAGCGATGCCTCTCTTGCACTTCCAGGAACACCGCCAGTCCCTCGCATACCCGGAAGTGTGCTACGCCACAAGATATCCTCTTCGCTCGCAGGTTCTGATGGAGCGCATGATTATAATACCCCCGCTGTGCACGCTCTCCACGTAGTGTTTGGAAGGTTTGTTGATGCAGCTGAGAGGATGCTAGATGTGGTTATAGGGCAAACTTTGGAAGATGAGCCATACTTACCCGCCCTCTTGGGACCAGGGGTAAATCCGACCTTTGACGGCTTGCTGGAGTCTCTGGGAAGGATAGCACAGAGGCATACGAATGCAGTTATCAGCTGTGTCACAGAGTGGAGAGCATCTTCAAATGAGCCGGTCCCAGCACATGTCATCCGAAGGTACCTGTAAGTCGCCGTGGAAATTACCGTAAATTCTATTGACTGATTGTGAACAAGTTCGGAATCTAATACCCTAGGAGGTCGTATACCCACGCCAAGCAGTGTGGCAAGATTGCTCAATGAGCGCAAGTCGCTCGCCGCTATCTACATCACCTGTCGTGCCCTTATTGTCGTACTCCAAACGGTGCAGAAGAATGTGCTTGATGAGTTCATGGGGAACCGACTTGAGGAGAGCACATTCGAGCAATTCAAGCGACCAAATCTGTGGGTAACACCCTTCACAGACGGTAATCCGACAACTGATAACCGTAAATAGGAAAATGCTATCCATTTCTGCGAATCATCGAGCGAACGCTGAACTCTACGCGACTCTACTTGGACAGCTTGCGAACGTTCGGTATGAAATTCCCTCTGGAAGCGAATTCATCTTCTCACCATCCTTTCAGCTTCCAAAGCGTAACAGACCGATTCTTGAAGGAGCTCAAACCGCTGAGGGAGGGTGCTAAACTCACGAAGGAAGAGGAGTCGCGGCTAGAAAGCATGCTCCACGGCCTGAAGCATGTGCAGCTGAAGGCAAGTTCTCTCCAAGCTGAACAACTCATGAATGCTAACATCGTGACTTAGGTGTGGCCACCGGAGGCATTCGAAGAGGCAGCCGAGTTTATGGTGGACTTTGCCCAAGCTTTCGCGAGTGCTCACGGTCTAAGGTTAAAGACTGCCTTCGCGGAGACACTCATACATTTGATGCACCCTGTTGGGAAGACAGCGAAGGATGAGCTGAACCACCCGGTTTGGGCGAAAGCCATCGAGACCATCTATCCAAAGGCAAGGGACATGATGAGCAAGCCACGGTACTGGAGCGCCGCATACCCCTTGGTAGTCACCACTATCTGCATGAGTCCTAACAACTTCTTCCTTCGGAATTGGCTGAACATATTTGATGCGGGTATCACCCGAATTAAGGTCAGCGTTTCCCCTTGGCTCCACAGCAAGTGTCAGTTGCTCACTTTCCCGCAGGAGAGGGGATGCAAAGTTTACATCTTGAACGGTACCCTACGGTTGGCGTGGACATATCTCTTTCGATGCAAAGAAGTCTCCACGACATCCACTGGCAAGATGGATTTGGTACTCAGGCCGTTCTTTCCTGTTTCACGGATCACCGTCTATCCCTATGACGAACCGCTAGATCCTTTCTACATCCTCGTGCATTTCCTCATGTGTCGCCACCATGAACATGGGCGTGAATTTGCGCTCAAGCTTCTCCAGGAATCATCGGTTATGAGCGCTACCGGATCTGTCAACCCAGGAGAGCTTTTAGCGCCAGAGCGAATGGTCATCGCTATTCGGGCTATCCTCCTCACTCTGGAATCAATGAAGAAGGATTCTGCTCCCGTCTGGCCGACGAGCGCCAACTTTTCCAAGTACGACTTCCAATCCGACTACGTACACTCTGCCGAATTCCTCCCCGATGCCTTTTATGCCAAGCCAGAACTGCAAGACTTCCACGATCGATATGGTCCTATCCTCAGTCGACTAGCCAACATTTGTGGAATGGCTGTGGGGAGCATGTTCATCTTTGAGCGCAAGTACTCTGCCGAGGTCGCCTTTGCAAGTACTGAGGAGAAAGAATCACTCACAGTGAGGCGTCACGGAGAGATGACGGTTGTATTCCGACGAGAACTTGGACCGCAGATCGACTTGCTACGTACCATATTCGAATCGTGGCCACGCTGCTTGCACCCATCCATTCCACTTTCCGATACTCTTGACTACCTGATTCGCGGTGTCATACATGTTGACCCAGCCATGGGAGTTGAAGCGTCGAATGCTTTGAAACGCGTAGCGGAAGATGCCAGGTATTCAAAGGCCGTCCTTTCACGATTCACCAGGTTCCTTTTCTCAGCAGAGAGTGTAGCAAAAGAGGGGACTGGCGTTGAACTTCTACTCGAGCAACCGGCTCTCCTTATTCTTTGGGAGACGATGGTGAACAATTGGTTCAGGAAGTTATTGGAACCGATTGCGGACGAACCTCCTTCTCCCATCGAGCCGGAAATATTCTTGGAAATGAATGTCCATATCACTGTTCAAGCGGTTTTGGAGGATATCGAGGCAGGGGTATTGTTTCTGCTCACACATGGCATGCGGCGACTGCGAGTTGTGGGTTTGAGGACACTCAGAACGCTATCGAAGACTGTCGAACAGATGAGCCGGGATCCAGATTCGCACCCAGGTATGTCACACCATCATCTCCTATGCTCCTTTCTGATCCATGGGTCATGTCCAGAGGTACTTCGAGCTACAATTGACGCAATCTCATGGATCATCGATATTGTCCACGGGCGGGATTCAGTTCTTGCTCTGTTGGAGGACGAAGGCCACCTCTTGGACCGAGAAGTGCGAGCGCGCCTCAAGTTCTGGCGAGACAATAGGCCGTCGGAATGGGTTCAAAGGCTGGCTGAAACAGAGGATGAGCAGGATCGCGCAATTTGGCCCTTTCTCTTACCGAAACTCATTTGCGCCGGCCTTCCCAAGCAACCCGGCGTTATCGCTGTTTTCCGGGAAACGCTCGCTAGTGCTGTCATGCGGTACCACCAGAAGATTACGAGTCTCGCAGGGATCAGCGGTAAAGGTGGTTCTCTGGCCGGTCCCGTCAACCGGTCCCCTGCACAAACTCCTAAATCGCAAGCCCCAAGGGATTATGCCTACGGTCGTCCATCAATCTCAGCCGCGCGGCCCATTGTTCTCCAGTGGCAAACATGGCTTGCTATCCTATGTGCAACGACAGTGAATAACGACACTCGGATTCAATTCACTCCTGGCCATAGTCGGGCGGCCTCTGAAGCCACTCAACGGATGCGGTTGACCGACGCTGCTGGCCTCTTTCGTCACATAATACCCTTCCTCGCGTCCGAGCATGGCCTCTTCCGTACGGCTGCAGTCACCGCTCTAGGATGTATCCATCAGAGTGTCTTCAACACCTTGCTTACTACTCTCCAAAGTATCACTCGGCATATCTATGACGAAGCGCGATCGAAGGTCCCTGCTACGCGCCCGTCTTTCTCCCGCACTCGAGATCAAGAACGCCTTCACACCGCGGTTGCTCAAGTTTACCAACTCACTGCCCACTTCGTCAAGGATCCTCGCTCCCTCGATGGGCAATCTGCACTAAAGCAACTGTTGCAATTTGTTCGGGAGACGACCACCTACCTTTGCAATCCAGCCGTCCGCAACGACTGGGAGCAGCAGCGACTACGGAGGTACTTTTGCGGCGTGGTGGAGCACCTTTTCGACGGTCTCTCGACTCTTCAAGATTCCGATCGATTCCTTCAGCCGAATATGCGACTCATTCATTACAGACTATGCGAGGAGTGGTGTGCCTATGGACCTCTCTCCGATAGCGTTCGACAGAGACTGGATATCATGAGCGCAGCTGCCCCGGCAGCTTGGACTGACGCAAAGGACAAGTCGGAGGCTACTCACCTATTCCAAACGGAGACTACTCTCCTTTCCGCGGCTGCGGCTGGCGCTATGGCTTCGTTATGCGTATGTACACGTTTTGAGCAGAGGCTGTTGTTCCTAAGTTCCTAACAATTATTCAGCAAGGTGCATTCTTTTCGACAGAAGTAGAGCTAGCCTCACCAACATCAGAGCGAATCGAGACTCTTAGCGTTGGTGGAACCCTCGCGCGCATTGCCGCTATGTTGGGTTCCCCATCTAGTACGGTCAATGCCAGTGGCAGGTTCGTATGGGCCCTTTCGTGGCTCTACAGAAAACTGACCGCCCAACAGGAAGGCCCTCCGGTCTTTGCTGGTTTATCCGACTAGGCGCGACGACCTGATTGATGCCTGCTTGCAATGGTCCTATGTGACGAGCACCGAACCCGACTCGAGCCGTGCTCGATTCTTCGAAGTTGTTGCCGATGTCATCCTGACGATGAAAGATCACCATTTCTTCTTCGGCCAGGTCGCCTGTTTGGCCCTCTCGAATCTTTGCCAGGTATTGGAAGGCACTCGACGCCTGGCGTTCAATCTCCTGGAGAGGCTCCATGCCGACTCCAACGGCCAAGTCTCGATTGCTCCATTCGAATCAGCCATCAGTAGCCGAGCAGCGAGTGTCTATCTTCCAGCTCAACGGCGCATCTCGGAGATCATGTACGCCGAGCATGGTCACATGGCCGGTCCGATCTTGAGCGAGTGCGCCCTTCGGATGCCACAAGTTTATGATGCAATCCCCACCCTCCACGCGATTCACCCTCACATCTTGCACTGGCTTGAACCTTGGTTGGGCAGTATCCATCTTATGCACAGTAGTGATTCTGGAGCCATTGCTCCTGACGGCCAGCGGGCACTCTACAACCTGATCTCGTTCACTGTCCGATATGGGGACCTATATCCCGATCAAATCCAGGCGCTCTGGGCGAAGCTTGTATCAGACCCCTCGAAAGACAATGCTCGCACCACAGTCAAATTCCTCGTAGAACAAGCGGCTCGCCGTGGCAATCCCACTTTCTTCACTTCGGCCCGTCGAATCGTTGCTTGCCTGTCACGAACCCCCGTTGGACGACGCATTTTCATTGATCTTATTGATCTCATCGACCCAGCCGGTATGCTTCCTGCAGCCGAAAAGAATCCCTCTGTCGTCAACTTCACTCAGATGGACCTGCCTGAAGAGGTGGACCAGCTCTTGACACCACCTCAAGAGCCGAAGCAACGCCTTGGGACAGGTCAGTTGGCACTATTGGTCATGAGTGACATTGCGCTTGAAGGTGCGTGGGAGCTAGGGGCTCAATTGCCTGTTCTACTCCACGCTATTCTTGTGCACGTCGATCATCAATCCCTGTACATGCAAGCCCTGGCACGTAACCTACTATTCCAAACACTCCGGTCCTGGACCCCTGGATTTGATGATCTGCCGGTTCAAACGTTGCTTCCCTCGCGCCCCGAAGTCAAGGCTGCCATTGATGCCTTAGTTGAAGAAGGCAGGACTTTGTACTGGTGAGTGTCATTGTTTTGAATTCGTACGAAGTATGCACTCACTGTTTAACCTCTCAGGACGGAGGACGAGCCAGACGCTCAAGTGGGACCTAAGATGGATAGGCTCTGCCGAGAGATCCTGAGTCTTCTTATTCCACTCTATCCTCAGCTCAGGCAGTCATGGGGAGAGCTTGCGTTGGCTTGGGGCTGTGACTGTGCCATACGAGGCATAGCCTTCCGCTCTCTCCAGCTCTTCCGTGCTTTACTGCCTAGGATCAATCGTCTTCAGCTCGCGAACATGATCGGCCGGATATCAGGCACAGTCTCATCAGGCACCGACGAGAGCCTTCAGTCCTTCACTCGCGAGGTCCTTATCACTTATACTGGACTAGTCAAATCCAATCTGGACCCAGATCTCCTCCCGCCATTGTTCTGGTGTGCTTGCGCGTGCCTATCGACAACCGTAGAGCAAGAGTTCCTTACTATCCTACAACTGTTGGAAGCACTCCTCACCAGGCTTGATTTGGATGATGTGAAGACTGTTGACGCCCTGATCTCATACCGACCCACAAATTGGACAGGTCCAGAGCCCTCTCTACAACCCCTCATCATGCAAGGCCTCCGGTCATCCTCCACCTGTAACTTATCGTTAACCCTTCTTGGACGATTGGCCAAAATAGACGACGCCGAACTTATTGACCCGTCAGGAGGGCGAGTTCGGGAGATTTTCACTGTACTTCTCCCGTGGTGTCTTAACAAGATGGACGGCGGGAGTACAGACTTCGATATTACCACCCTCGCGATAGATCTTGCCCAATTGGCGGAGCTTGAAGGTCGCCACAGCATTTCGAAGCTCATGAAGTCTTTCTCTAAGGGGATCATCCGTACTCGGGATGACCTGTTAAGACAAGGCGTCTCTTGCATCAGAGAGCACTTTGCCTCGCAGGATCCCACCGTTCCAGTCACTCTGCTCCTTGGACTGGTTCTCAATTCCAGGAGGTGGATTCAAGTCAAGTCCATGGAAATCCTGAAGACCCTTTTCCAGAACCCGCTTTCTCGAACACCTGTTGCTCGGTCCGAATTACTCGACCCGTTGCTGCGACTTCTCACGACAGATCTGGCACCACAGGCTCTGGAAGTACTGGACGAGCCATTGACCATCGCACCTGGTTCCAACCCAGCACAAGGCCAGGCACTTGTCAGTCCTTCAGGGCAAGGCGCAAAGACCGTATTTGGCGTCCCCACTGAATCCGGTTGGGCAGTACCCATGCCAGAAGAGAGGATCCACATGTGTCGTTCAAACATTCTTGCCGTGTATGACACGTGCAAGCCGAACAACCGCCCTTCAATGGTCACTTTCGAGCCTGAGACTCGCAACCGCCTCGCGACGCAATCATTCTTTCCTGTCCAGAATCCGACGTCCTTGGGAGATTTGGTCAGCCAGCTCAACGACCTCAATAACTTCTTCCAGAAAGACGATGTTAATCTCAGGCCGAAAAAATCAACTGGTCTGGAGCGTGCAGATTCCAAGCGACGCGTCGCGGAGATCGTCTCACGGTCGTTGGGTCGTTCTCCAATGAGACAAGCAATATCTTCCGATTGGATATCGTCGCAGTTGTTCAGAGATAGTTTAGCGGAGACGATCCCAGATGGGGGCAATGCTCCTTTCATTGGTCTCTTCTCAGTGTCTAATAGTGCGGAGACGACCTCACTCACTCCGTCCACTTCCATCGAGGCCATGAACACCAACTTCCTGCGTGACCCAGATGGCGGAGAAAGCGATTCATTTGAAGAACATGCTAATATGCACGGGAACGGTACATTTTACCACGTATTAGATGGGAGGACACACCAGCAACAATATTCCCAAGTGTCGTCATATTCCTACGATGAAAGGGAAAGTGCCAATGACGGCGGATACGTTGTCCGTGTTCCATCAACGAACGACTCCGATGGGGTGAACGGCACGAACGGGGCAAATGGAAGGTACGACTACGACTCTGAATCCGACTCTGGTACGGATTCGTTTGCACTGGATCGGCTCGTCGGCCGCGCCCGATCTCTGGTACGGAAGAAGAGTTCGACGAAAACAAGATCCAAGTCGAGAGGTCCCACCTCAACGGCTGCACCCCCCCACGAAGATATGGCTCCTCTCTCAATTTCACAGCGCTACGAAAGGCGTAGATAATACCCCGCAGATCCTCATTCTCGGCACTTTCTATTCGCAATATATATGTTTTCGTCCCTGTATACCGGTCGAATTTTCATGCCAGGAGTGTACCACTAAACCTCTCGTGCTTTGAAAGATGTCTATCGCAATAACCTCTCTATCCACAATGGCCGTACATTATAGTATTATGTTACGAGGAAATATCAACTATTTAGGCCGTTGTCCTCTGAGCATTGCCCGTGCCAAGTAAGACTTCAAGCTCCTTAACTCGCTTTTGCCAAGTCTCTACCTCAGCGAGTTTCGATTCGAGCATGAGAATTTCTCGGTCAATTCCCATGCGCTCTTCAGCCGTGCCTACGGTGGTCAATACCCAAGATCCCGCCGCGTCACCCGTCAAAGATAGTAGCCGGTTATGGTACTTGGTGAGCGTTGGTCTATTGGAGAGAGTCAATGATTGTGTGCATTCTGAAGGACATATTCTACCTGTGTGAAATGGTAATCAAAGTGATGCCCAGGTCTTTGGCATGTTGATACATAAGGCCCTCGACATCAGACGATACGGCACTAGTGCATTCTGTGAGAGTGAGTCAGCACCGGAATATCAGATAGTTAGAAATGCCTCACCATCCAGTACGGCAAACTTTGGTCGGTGATAGAACAAACGGGCCAATCCCATCTTTCGGAAGAGTCAGTGACCACCCACTCAGTCAGCGACTACGTTCGGCCCACCCTCTGCTTCTCACCACCGCTCAACACATCCTTCCACTCCTTACGCGTATCCCATCCGCCCTCACGAGCTGGCAAGTACGCCAAGTGCACGGCCTCGAGAATTTCCTTCAAGTCTTCCAACGTCTTGCCGCTCTTCCTGAACTGCGCTTCAGAGTGTGGGTAGATGATCCTGGAGCATTCCAGTGTCAGCGACTGAGGCACGTTGACAGTCGGTCCGGGAAACGTACTGATCCTTCAAGCTTCCAACAACCATGTACGCCCGCTGAGGTACGACAAACACACCGCTGTACCCTCGCTCAGGCCGGGAGACATAGCCTGATTCGGGTGCCCAGAGGCCAGCAAGTACTCGGGCGATCGCCGTCTTGCCCACTCCATTCTGCATTCTCATCAGCGCCGTTCAAGGGCAGTATTAGAGTGCACATACCGGCCCACTGATCATCAAATGCTCCCCTCTCTCAATCCTCACACTTAGCCCCCTAACAAGCGCGCGATCCTCGCTAATCCCAGAACCCTCAAGCGAGCTCTCCGCGAAGTCATACACCCCACCCCGGTCTCCAATAGCCTTCGTGTTGACAAGCGGTGCCTCGCCCAGCTCTGCATCACGCTTCGGTATTCCGACGACAACATTCTTGAATTCGACGGTTTCGGGTGACCGCACAAATTCTGGGAGGGGTTTTAAGTGGTGTAAGGTTGAAATGAGGGTATACAGGCGCGTTGTGAGACCCGCAAGTTCGAGTAGGTCTTTGTAAGCGTACATGAGCCGACCGCCTGCGTCCGCAAGGGACATGAGGAGGCGGCGATTAGAGATGTAGTCTGTGGAGATTCCGATGGTTAATTGAACCCAGAGACAGGTCGTGGAATGGAGACGCACTCTCTGTTCGGGTCGCTACTGCATCGTCCCGCTTGTCCCTGCCCTTGCCCAGTAGTGGAGGGGCTTGGATACCAATGCTGCGGGTCGAGGAAAACATAACAGGGATAGAGATCAATGCGTAACCCGCCGCTGACCAGAGATACTTGATCACGAAATCCTCCGTCCATTCGTACGCAACTCGAATCTGTCCAAGGGGTCAGGATATATATGTAGATTAAGCAGAGTCAACATACCTTGTAAATCGAATTGATATGCTTGATAAGTCGAAGGTACGCAGCATACAAGATCGACCGCTCCCGTCCACCACCTCCATAGAATCTGTCATTGTTATTAATAATTCTGCACTTTGGTTCTGTCACCAATCAACTTACGCAATCTCCTCTGACTCACGTCCCACCCTTGCGACGCCTGCGCGATACTCCCCTTCTAGCCGTGCTTCGACTGCGGCTAAACGACCAAACGCAGGGGTCACGGCGCGTAATATAGCAACTGTCGCGAAGTAGTTAAGACTGAGGAGTGCCGAGCCAGTCGCCCCTAGTGAACTAGCGAGCTGGATGTTGAAGATGATGAGGTCAAGGGAGGGTTTCATTATGTTGCCGCTGTTTAGAAGGCGACATTAATACGCTTCCAAGAGGGGTAGAAAGGCGGTCAGTCTCACTAGAGATTCGAAAGCGCTTCGGACCAGGCAGCAATGTCGCTCGTGATGTATCTGGAGATCATGATGAAACTATGCGCAGGAACGCCCTCCAAAATTTCTACTCACTGGTCCACACTTTCTAACCCGCCTTCATGCGCAACCCGGTAATATTTCAAGTCTGGCGCAGAGGAGAGGTACAAGTCATGCGTGTATCTCGTGAGTCTTGTTCTTAGTTGTAGCGATAACTTAGACTGCAGATGCCGGATCTACATTCACCCGGTATCAGCACACCTCTTCGCCAAAGAACGGCCGACAAAAACCATGCGTACCATGGAATTGGTGTAAGTAGATGGAACAGCAAGGGCGAACCACCACCCCAGGCCCTTCAAGAACCCAGTTCCATCCGCACTGACGATATCCCGCACGATGCGGCCGTCAAGGCGAGCGACGTACAAGCTGAGGACGGTCCGCAAGACGAGGAAAAACGAGTGGAGGCAGAGCATTGCGACTTCCTTGGACCTCCAGTGTGGGAACGTGACCCGCAATAGCGCAAAAAGCTGCCTCATAAACGTTTTGTCCACATTGGGTTTATGTGACTTCTCGATGGGCCGGAAATGCGGGATGTCGCGGGCAAAGTGCTCTTTTGGTGTAAGGTTGAGGTGAACCTGGTAGATAATCGTCCGTTAGCGTTGACCCAAGGGGATATGAGGGGCAGGAGGGGGGATGACGATCTTACTTTTGAGACCTGATCTCGGAATGGGACGAGGATGGTCCTAGAGCCATCCGCTTCGTCTACATAGAGCTGATTTATGGCTTCCTTAAGTTCCTCTGGCGTTGCTTTCGGTGCCTGCAGCTGCGGCCGTCGGGAAAGGGCCAATTTAGAGAGGTCGAATATTCGACGCCTGGCGACCAGGATAATGGCGAGTGCAATGAGAGCAGGTATCCGTGTCTGCTGTTGAAACGACGTTGGCTTAGAGAAGACTGTCATTATTTTCCTGATTTTCCTGAACTACCAGCAAGGTATGAGTCCAAGTTCAATCACATGCAGATGCAGTTATTCAACGTTTGTGGAAGGCTGGCGGCAGGAACGTGTATTGCATCACGCCAATGCGAATCCAGAGATAAAGGAGGAATGAAAATAAAAAAGGTATTATACGCAATACACAAATCCATTTTTGTGCAGCGGCGCAGACGAGCAGTCACTGCTTAAACAGGCCCCGCTGTGCGGGCAACAACAGCACGATCCCTACGGTGTACCATATGCATACTTAGTACCTCTTCTTCGCATCGACGGAGATGCCACCTGTCATAGTGAATTGCTTCAGTCTCAATAATCCAATATAGAATTTGTTAGTAGAACGCACCAGCGCCCATATTGACAAGAAGGAGCAAGCCACCGACGATCGACAATGTCTGGAAGAAATCGTACCTGGAGACGCGAAAGAGTCAGCTAAAGAAATAAAGAGGTGGCACTTGACACCTACTTCAGGAAATCGCGCTGGGGATGAGCAGAGTGGACGGTCCACCAGTTGTTAACCAGAACGTTGAAGATGGAGAGGAGAATGACGAGGAATGCAGAGGCCCATCTGGCTTTGAAGCCTACTGCGACCATGACGCAGGCGGCAAGACCCACAATCGACACGATGACACGTGCAAGGGTCCACTTGCCCTGGAGGATGACACCAATGAAGAGGAATATAAGAAGCACGCGGCCCGTCAGTTGGAAGCTGTTAGGGAGTTCGTCAGTCCCGAAGTAATTTCTCAAATGTACCAACAACTGCGACTCACTACTTCCGGCGATCGTCGTCACTAAGAGTAGGCAGACCAGCAAATGCGCTCTTGCGAGTGACCATCGAGTCGGAGAAGACCATCAAGAGACCACCGACAACGGAGAGATTGCGAAGGAAAAAGTTGATATCGAAGATGAGGCCGTAGCCGAAACCTTGGAGAAGAATGACACCCAAGAGGCTTCCTACTGCGATTTCAGAGTACCGCTTCATGATAATGCTCCCTGACGCGCCCAGCATCGTCTGGGCAGCCTTGGGTTAGGTTTCTCGCGTGGAATATGGATCGAACAAGATGGGTGGGTACATACAAGGATGTTCAGTAGGAGGAAAAAGTGCGAGAGGCCCCAAGGGAATTTACGGTGCCTACACGTCACAGACCGAAGGTGAGCGCGTCGAGCCGGTGGAACTCGTATTATACGACGTACTTCTGCAGGTACCAGTTCTGGTCACCCCATTGGGTCACGATGCGGAGGGCGTCCTCAAGGAAGGTGACGACGATGAGGAAGCGACCAATTGCTGGTAGATGGGGGCGGAGGGGCTGGGAGTAGATGTCGACCAACTCTTCTACTTTGGCCGCGTATGCCCTAATTTTCTGGATTGGGTCGTCTGGGTTTGCCGTGCCCTGCTGGTAGCTCGGTGCGCGGGTGCCAAAGCCGTGGGGGTCATTTCCGTAGGGTGCAGGTGCGGAGAAACCATTCTGTGACCTGGGACGGGCAATATTGATTCTTGAGGACATTTTAGGAGAAGACGGGGGCAGGTAGGGAGACGGCCAGCGGACAAGTTGTGAGGAGACTTGGTGGAAGCTTGGATGACGCTTGGATACTATTGCAAAACAAACGAAAATCTGGCGACTCTCAAGAACTTGCTGAGAGTGGGTGCTAGTACGAGTGCTGAGGACGAGTTGAGGACGGGTTCAAGAGCGAGCTCCGGATGGGAATAAACCTTCACCTTTGACCTCCTACCACCGCATTTGGGCGCACCGTCACCGTCATGACCTCCGACCCAGTAAGGGACAAAATAAATCTATCCAGAGTCCTCGCGAAAATCGAGACCAACGACCTTGATATACCACCACACATCAGAGCCCAAGTACGTACAATACCACAAAGTCGCACAGGCGCACACGTGTCTTACAATTTTCTTAGAATCTCCAGTATGCAAAGATACTTGCGAAACGGATATACGGTTCGGACTCGTATGGCCAGCCACCCCCGCATAATATTCATTTTGGCCTGACCCCGCGACAGGAACCCCTACGAGTCGCAGCTTGACAACCTGGAGAACCGCCTAGACACAGCATCGATTGCCTCCGTGAGTAGATTTCCTCTCCCTCTATGGCTTGCGCCCAGCATAGCCTCACCTACTCCCATCTTCAGTCCAACAGACGGAAGGCCCCTTCCATCCGCTCCTACACCTCCTTACTCGGGCCTATAGTACCACCATCCGAAACAATATCAGTCTCCCCTTCAAACCCCTCCGTTGCTGCTACAAGTTCAAATGACGAAGAAACAGACCTGGTCGAGCAAATGCTCATCCCCACAGAAGAAATAACATCGACAATAACACCACTACTCGTATCCGTCGCTGTACAACCTGCACCTCCAGTCGACCTCTCCGCTTTGCTCGCACCATCACCCGATCCCCCATCCACACCAACCCCGCAACGACCCATTTCGCAGTCCAAATCCCAAGCTTCGGAGCCCAAACTGAACACAGAATCCACCTCGGCGTTCCTCACTACTTCGCGGCAAACGCAAGAAGAAATATCAGCGCGCATGGCAGAAATGGCCACCCAACTGAAAAAGAACGCCCAGTTCTTCGGTAAGGCGCTCGAGGACGACAAAGAGGCCGTAAATCAGGCCGAGGCGGTTCTTGAGAAAAATATGGCTACGATGCAGAAGGAACGTGGCCGTCTGGGGACGTACAGCGGGAAGAGTCGCAGCACGACGTGGCTTGTTTTCTTATCTGTCGCTGTTGTGGGTATCGCGTGGGTGCTCATGTTTTTCCTTATTCGGATTACGAACATTGTTTGAGGTGTGTCAACTCGAGTTGAGATTTGGTAGAGAGACTTATATAGCTCGTTAGCTCTACTACTACTATATACCCTTTGTGCTATGTACCATTACCCCCTGTCCTGGTAACGATGCCGCCGAATTGACGAGGGAGACATTCCAAGGGAAGGATCTACATATGCGCGCCTATCGTCCACGATACCATCTACCTGCATCCATCATGCATGTCTCGCTCCTTAGCTTCGCGTCGGCGTTCTTATCCTTCGTCTTTCAACCTTGATGTATGCCTCGACCTCTCTCGCGTCAACTTCAGAGCTCCCTTTACGCCCGGTAAGTTAGGTGAGCCATGCAGGCGTCACAAGGGTCCGCGCAGGTCTAGAGTTCGACGGACAATCAAGGAAACGTATCCTTCAACTACGAGCGGTGCAAAAATGCAAGGAGGTGACAACCTACCTAGTTGCCAGTGTCTGGCGCAGTAGCAACAGTATAGCGGCAGAAGGAATCCGAATGACAACAGTTCACCGTTCTTTAGAAGAACGGCTCATGGCGTCGATTCAAATTTTTTGGGAATGGGGCAAACCCACGCATTCACACTCGAGACCGCACCGCACGTTTCTGGATGTTTGCGGTTGAGGAGTGTTGCTCCTCCTATGCCTGTGAGGCGAAAGTGCAAAAGCACTCGGGAAAAGCACTTCTGATCACTGTTCAGATCGAACTACTACTTAAACCAGTCTACGAAGGACTGGATACAGTGCTGTGCTCCCGCATGAATCCGAGTAGCGTCCATGAAAATATGATTAGCTGTGCATGTTACAATAACGAGTGCTGTTGTCGCACGACCTCCCGGATAAGGAATGGGTAAACAAACGTAAAACACTTAGAGGCCGTCAGTGATCAGAGCATGACGGCCTTTGGTGTTGATGAAGGACCACTGCCATCAAACTGAGTGAGAAGAGGGGACCAATATTTGTGTAGGAAGACTCACCTCTGCCACATTCGGGGTATTGCCGATGTTCACATGAGGGATGTTAAGCTGGGCAAGTCCGTTAGCTACCCTATCCGTTCAGCAAGTAGCAACGACTCCACCTCTGTCCAGAAAGGTCGTAGACCGGCATCTTCCAACATTTCCCACCACGTCAAGTACTTCGAAAAGTCGGTCATATCTCCCCAAACGTGGATTTCAAGTTGTAGTTGGCCAAAGGGCAATGGACGTCCACGGTAGGCATTGATGAGCGATTCCTAGAGAACACGGATTCGGATTCGAACTCTATTTGGGAAGGAGATGACGAGCAGACATACCAATGCGCCAAACTCCGCTCCTTCGACATCCACTTTCAAAATGTCTACAAATTCGTGGCCTAGAGAACAAGGAAATAAATAAGTTATGTATCTTAAGAGTGTGGGTCACGAACCATTCGCAAGGAACAAGGACTGGATGGTGTGCTCGGGGGGATTGACGTCGTGCTTGTCCACTGATGTGATCTTCCAAGGCTTGAAATTGACACGAGGAGCCCAGGAGGGGTTATTCCTGATTTCAGGACCCCACTGAACGGACTTGGGGTTAGCCCAGAAAGCAGCATTGGCAAAGGAAGGATGGGGGGGTTTGATTCACCTGTGTGACCGAAAAGTCGTAGCCATAAAACGT
>Ga0307515_10003502_pt1 | contig 33006 bp, 30 predicted proteins | sample 17_EM_MG_FD_194513 | JGI IMG/M metagenome (GOLD analysis project Ga0307515, IMG submission 194513) | Populus trichocarpa ectomycorrhiza microbial communities from riparian zone in the Pacific Northwest, United States - 17_EM | ecosystem: Host-associated > Plants > Roots > Unclassified | place... | reverse complement strand
TTAGTTGCGCTGATTGAATTCAACTGGATATGGCCAGCCGAGTGTGCATACATGCGTGCGCATATATGCATGCAGTGCATTAACAAAGTGTGTACACTCCGCGAATGAACCAGTCCATTCACGGAGGTGGGGTACACTCAGCGAATGAACCAGTCCATTCACGGAGGGTGAGACTCCGCGAATGGACCGGTCTCTCCGCGGAGGAACCGCCTCCGTGAATGGACTAGAACAGCATATATGCAGCACTCCCCGCTTCTACTGTGCTGGAAGTTGGCCCAAGTTGTAATGGAAATGCGGTCACTTTTATTGAAAGCCTTGTGTTTCAATTATTGATTAATAGATCTGCATCTAAAGATTTGCGTGTGCTCCATATGCGACTGCCGAAAAATCCACCAATCCGCTTCCACCACATTAACCCCTACATATGCTAAACCAATTAATGAGATTGATTAAACCCTCCACCACACCTCACCCCCTCCTATTCAACACAGGGTTTATACATAAAATTATCCCAGTAAAACCCCCAACCAGCATTTTGTCTCAAGCCCACAAAATCCAGCATAGAGAGAAGCAAGGTAAAATTATGCCGCGTGATATCGCCTCCAGATATCGTTGGTGGGAAACGCCAAAGCCGTCAATAATAGGATGCGACGAAAACAAAGATCGACAAAAGAATGGTGTGGTGTCATCGTAATATCCGTAAAATCCGTGCGACATTCAAGGAAATCGTTTCTTCACCCCTCCAAAGAAGATAAGCTGGTCTTAACATTATCACTTGCAAGAGAAAATCAATCTCAGTGTTTCTCTGCCACCACCATATCTGTTCCCTCCTCTCGCTGATTTACAACTCGCTTGATTCCTAGTCTGCCTCGTTCACGCACCTTTCTACAGCGGCTCTATCGATCCGGACTACATCGAGGTTTCTCTGCAGCTTGCGTTTTCTTCGACATTTCTACACATAGTGAATTCAATCTCAGTTCACAATTCTCATCCCCACAGATTGCCTATACAGTAAAACTCGAGTTGTTTGACTGGCCTTCGGTTTGTCTGCTAAACAATTTCTAGATATTAGCAATGGCCGATACCACCCCCGGCAAGTTCGTGGAGCTTATATTCGAACCGGCTTCTGGTGACACATCCAGGCACAAGCTAGGGTATCGATCGTTAGCCAGAAATTCAAAGCAGCTGTTCACTCTTTTGCTAAAGAAAGATGTAAGCACCGAATTTTTCTTGGCATTTGCGATATATGGTAAACGGCTTGCTACACTACTGGGCGACATTCCGAAATACTTTGCCGAATACCAACTCCTCCAGTCGGCGAAAGAACACATTACCCTACGACTACTCGAAGAGACACTCGGTGCTTTCTTGTTTTCCCTACTTCCTTCACACTTGCCGGACATCCCAGCTCAGAAATCTATGGCGGAGATTGTCATGGCAGTGATTGAAGTATCTCGTCCGGGGGGGTTATTGGGGCTGATTGGAGCTGAATTGGGGGAACGACCTGCCACTCTGGCAAGACTAATCCTCGACGGACTGATTAGCACCTGGTCCAAGAAACAAGCTGCGTCATTTCGAAGCCTCACTTTGAATTGTTGGGAAACCTGGGCAAATCGGATGCGGCACAATATGAGCCTGTGTGATTACCATCGGGGAAAGCCCAACGGCTGGGAAGGCATGAAAAAGCTTTTGGAATCTTTCCCCTGCTATTCATGCTCCGTCCACGGTACCGATGGAACTCCACCGCCGAGACCGAAACCGCGACCAATCCCAATCACCATGAGAGCGTTTGACAATTTGGTAGGGGAACATCTAGGACCGTGGAAGATAGTCGTTTCCGCTTTCGCGCTAAAGAGATTCAGAGAGGCAGCTGCTAATGGTGAGTGCGGTTACCGTTTCACCCAAGATGTACCGTTGGAAACTGATAGTGTCTAATCCCTGAATGTGTGCGAATGCAGGTGACTTCGAACGCATACGAGAGCGAATTCTTGCACTAGCGTCCGGAGAATGGGTAAGAAATTCTCTCCGCGCGCCCACTCGGAGTAATGTCCAGCATCGAACCCGGGTATATAAGGTTTCTTGTCAGGATAATGTTATCCTCTGGCAAGTTGACATAGCTTTCGATGAGAGACACTACGCTGTCATGCAGATCGTCAAAGGTAAGGGCTCCGGAACGCATGTACAATGGATATACATCTGACTATGTCTCAAGTGTGGGCAATTTGCCCCAACTCGGAGGTTTGTACTTACTCTCTTTTTATGGGCTCTACTCACTTGCTTCATAGGTTAAGAAGATGTGCGAGTGGATCGCGCATGCGCAACAAACATATACGGACAGCAGAATAGAGGCGTGTGAGACAGTTGACTTGAGGAAACTAAAAAGAGCCGTATACCCTGATACCATCACTCCGGAATCTCTAAGTAATGGGCTATGCACTGCTCAGTTCGATGTGGGAATATTGTCAGTCACATCAACAACAGGAATGATGGAGAGCTCACCCTTATTGGGTATGTTTCTATGAGATTTTGATATGGTCAGTGTAAGCTAACAGCAATTGCAGGAAAGTTTTACAGCCTAACCTCTACTGTTCTTACCAGCATTGAAAACGAGACTCCAGCAGTGTTCCCTATTGATCCTTCGAACGAGGAAATTAAAATCATCAATCATTTCAAAACTCCAGCATTCATTCTAGGAAGAAGTGGCACTGGAAAAACAACATGCTTGATCTACAAGATGGTAAGCAGGTATCTCACTGCTAATGCTGAAGAAGATGCCCCAGTTCGACAAGTAAGTGCCTTCCCTACCGAGATATTAAACTTCAACAGTTGTAATGGTATGGGGGGTTATGATGGTCGACGCGGGAAGACGCATGGCCCAGACCATGGTCAACACTGAGCGACTCTGGTGTTCGCAATACCATTATAACTTCACAGCTTTCAATAATGCTAAGCTAATATGATATTATGTTCAGCTCCTGCTCACTCGGTCAACTGGTCTCGCCCATAAACTGAAGCTATATACCAAGAGGTTGATAAATTCTCGTCTGGAAGTATTCGAGCAGATTCCTTCGCCTGGTGACGAAGATTACATTAACACTTCGGCGAATTCTGAGGAAGACACAACTCAGGATCTACTCTCCCTCAAGGACGGCGATTTTCCTCTAGTGTGTACCTTTAACTATTTCTTACAACTTTTAGAGAATTCACTTAAGTATAACATCCCACTTGCTCATAGTCTGTACAGTCGCACAATGAAACAAGTGGACGCGATATTGGCAGGCAACCGAACGATCCCACCTTAGAACTCCAGTCACAGTATGTCATCTAGTACTTAGTTCGCTTCCTACCGACAAGACTGCTGGTTTGTTTACAACATATTCCCTCGCTTGCCCGAGTCCTATCCACTTGTTTTTGTGCGACTATACAATCTAGATGGTAAATTTTTTTACTGACCCGAATTTCAAGGCTTAACGATATCAGGAATGGAATACAAGGTAGAAGATTTAAAAAGAAGGACCCTCCGCTAGTTAATGATACCGTCTTCCGCTTGGAGTATTGGTGGCGATTCCCTGGTGATCTCCAGCGCAGGGTTCAGGTTGATCTGGCATATGTCGACATCATGGGCGTCATAAAGGGTGCAGCTTCTTTGGACACCAATCTGGAACCATTAACACGCGACATCTACACAGCCAAACGTTGGAAGCTTGCGCCTAATTTCGCTCATGAAAACGACCGGAATATTGTCTATTCTCTTTATGAATACTACGAGAAGCGGAAAAAAGCGCGGGGTGAATTCGACGATATAGATAGAGTAATCAGCGTTTTCAAATCGTTAAGGAGATTCCCGGTAATTCAAGAACAAGTGGAGGGGCTGCTGCACGAAATATATGTCGATGGTAAGGGACAACTCTCTGGAATAATTGCAAGCGTCTAACAGTTATCGAATGCAGAGGTACAGGATCAACGGCCTCTTGAAATTGAGCTACTCTTGAGTCTCATTCATGATCCCAGAGCGATTCACTTTGGTAAAAAATACCCTAGGGCAGTTACCTTACCTGTACTAATAAACCAATACTGCGTTCAGCTGGAGACACAGCACAATCGATCTCCAAAGACTCACTGTTCCAGTTTGCGACTGCGAAGGCATTGTTTTATTCTCGTTTCAGTGATCCGTTAGCTGAAGGCAATAAATCGGGTGTTGTTCCAGAGTTGCTTCCGTTATCTCATAATTATCGATCACATAGAGGCATCCTCTCAGTTGCTTCTGTTATTATGGACCTCTTATATGCCGGTATACATTGTGACCTTACTTATAATTTAAATGCTTAGTAATTATTCAGGATTTCCGGAGCTAGTTGACAAGCTACCGCCCGAAGTGGGGGACCACATTGGCCCAGAGCCAACGCTCTATAGTAAGACGATCATCCTCAGCTACTATGCCATCGCTAAACTACAATAGTTGGTTCTCGTTTTATATCTGCGCTCAATGGCCCGCAGGAAGAATCCACCGACGAGGAGAATTCAAATGAGGATCTGGAAGTCTCTTCGTTTGGTGCAGAACGAGTAATTCTTGTCCGTGATGAGCAGACACAACATGAACTTCAGGAGAAGGTCAAGGAATCCGCATTGGTTTTAACCATTCTCCAAAGTAAAGGCATGGAATTCGAGGATGTTTATCTCTACAATTTCTTCAGTACCAGCCCGTATGGCTTGAATTTCAAGATTCTGGAGGAGCTTTTGATCAAACAACATCATCCGCTTGGTATGAGTGCCCTTCTCAGTGTTTGGAATTGCGAATTTTCATTAACTCACTCCCAACTCAGACTGTAACGAAACCACGCGTTCGAAGGATATCAAAATTGTGAGTGATGAATATTGAAGTTTCCCGGAGCTCCCTCGTATGCTAACGGAAACACAGACGCTGTGCTCAGAACTGAAGGTAAGTGTTGGCTATAATTTGTCAACTGCATCCTGACAAGGTTCGCAGCACCTCTATGTCGCTGTAACTAGGGCAAGAGCTCGACTTTGGATTATCGAAAACGATGAGAAAGTCGTACGCCCAATCGTCCATCTATTTAACCACAGAGTACCAGAACTATCATCTCAATACACAGGAGCACTTCTAAGGGTTATCTGTGATAATGATTTCTCACAGGTAAGAGTAACGGCCAAATGTTAGAACAATGCTAAACGGAACAGGTATCCCAACTGCGAAGACAGTTTGTTTCTGGCAACGAATCTACACCAAAAAGGTGGAACGAACTGGGTTATGAATTCATAGAGAAGAAAGCTTACACACAAGTATTACAACTCTAGTTATTCTGGAGGTAGCTAACCGAGACTCAAGGCTTTATATTGTTTCCGAAAAGCTGAAGATATTGTTGGGGAAACGTTGGCTAATGCATATCTGACTGAGCTCTTAGCAATGGAATTCAGAGCATTGAGCTCCCATGACGAGTCTACAGAGGCTTACAGCAGAGCTTCTAACTTGTTCCTTGATGCTGGCCGAATTCTGAAAGCGGTCGAGTGTCAGGAAGCTATGGGAAATACTGTAGCTGCTGCAGGTAGGTATGTTATATGGCCTATCAAGAACTAAATTAACTGCTCCCACAGATATTCTATCCGAAAATGGTAGACATGAAGATGCGGCCTGGTTGTATGATGAAGCTTCTGAAGCTAGGAAAGCGGCGCGGGAATATTGTGAGATTCAGAACCACGAGAAAGTTCTTGCAACTTGTTATCACGGCAACCTTTATGAACAACTGATCAGTTATCTCAGAAAGTAGGTTGCTTTCCGCCGTCCAGAAGAACTTGCTAACGGATGCTCTCAGTTCATCATTGGGAATTAACCCCAACTGCCGAAGACAATACTTACGGCTGTGCTATCTGAAAATGGGAGAACGGGACTTGTCTGAACTTCAATTAAAAATCCGACCATCTTTAGGATCTACAGCGGAGCAACAAAGTGTGTTTCAAGAATTTGGCATTCCTAGTCGTACATTCGAGCTCTACAAGACCGGAAATAATTCCCAGGTTGTTTGTGAGGTTGCCGTAAACATCGGTTATCTGGACGACGCCCTTTCACTGATTGAAAACAAGCAGATTACTCTACGGAATTCTGTTTTTGTTAATATCTTCAATTACATTCAAGCAAGGGATATACTTAACAAGCGCAAACCGCAAAGGAACCAACGGGGACATTCATCTCCAAAAATGAAAAGTATTGTATTTGCGTCGCTTCAACAACATTGGAGATCCCTTTCTATGGCTCTTGGTGCTTTTATGCAAAAAGGCAGCCCACCAAAAGGAAGCTTTCTCAACGAGAGGATTCTCCGTGGTTATTTTGATCTTCTGGTTTGTATCCTGAGCTCCAGATATGTAATGGACATGTCTTAATGAATTAACAAAACGACATAGGCTACCAAGATGACTCCACAGTCAGGGCTGTCTACACATTTAACTCAAGTCCCACTAGAGATCATTGGTAATGCAATCACAATTCTGAGTACAACTGTTATCAAGAATCATCCCCCACCCGAGGCGTTATTGTATCTAGGAATCTGGCCAACACCACACGGGGGTTACATCGCTTTGCCATGGTCTTTCTCGGGAATTGAACCCAAATTCGACTTTCCAATCCAGTACATGGCAAGCGGTAGCCTCCACGTACAGGGAAGCCAATTAATGTTGGGGATAATTTCTTCGGCATTAAATTCCATTGATGCCAAGTGTCGGTCTCCATATATCACAAGAAACGACGCCTTCCGGGGGCTTGTGAAGGACTGGTCTACGGTTCGATTTCCAGAAAGTGTAAAGGTATTTCAATCGATTATTATGTATTGATGTATCCAAATAAGATCGGCTTGACTAATATATGGAAGGCGTTGCTCACACTGAACCGATTATTTTCAAACTTGGATACCGTAGTGTCTTCTCTCACAAGACAAGGTTGTCCGGTAATGGCCAAATGTAACGATATTGCATACTTATCCCTCATTTAAAGCTTAGAAAATGATTTCTAATTAATGGTAGGGTCCTTTTGGAAGCACGCCTTGATTCGACAGATGCATTTTGTGTCGTCAAATGAGCAGGATGCGTCAGGTCTCTTGGAGTTGAAAAAGGAACTAGCATCTACTGCGCCCGATATACAGCGGCTCTGCTTTAGGCTCCAGGATTCGCTACTATCTGATATCAGAAAGTCTATATTGGACCCAACGTTTAATCTTCTATCATTACTACTCCAGCAAATGCAAGTGGCTGAAATCTTAAGTATGCCGAGTCCCTCTTCCGTCTTTCAGCTTTTCTTTCTAATTAATATCAGGTCTCAGTGAAAGATGGTATGGTGGCGTGCAGCATATAGTTACCAGTAATGTTGCTAGCAACTTAAAGGAGGCCCACGACGTCGTAACTTTGGTAAAAGCTGTACGAATCAATACAGCTCCTGAAGATTTTCCTGGACCCTTTGTAAGCTACAGTGCAAGCAGTGTGATTGGGAGAGATCTCAAGCTAATAGCAACCTGAATTTAGATTGAAAACAACACCAAACTGCTTTACAAACTGCAACGGCTGCTTGATAACAGTCACCCGCAACTATTTTATTCAGCATCACTACTGTCCCTTTATGAGGAATGTGTAACGTTACTTGTATGTACTATATACAGTTCTATCATATGGTCTTCCATTGAGAGGATAGGCTAACAATAACAGTTATTACTGATACTACCGTTCTGTTTTGTGATCCCCCGCTCGTGGGCCGCCCTCCATCTCTCCAAATTGCCCAAAGTCCCTACGCCTCAAACATCACTAGAGATGGCCCGGTACCAGCAGTTTTTGGTGCAGTTGATTACCGGTCTCTGCGAACTCGTAACTCGTATCGAACAGTCCTCTTCCTTAGGGCCAGTACAAGCGAAAAGCTTGACCCGGAGAAGTATAAACATTATCGCCGTTAGCGTGGTCAATATGGGGACAGTAAGTCCGCTGCCACCTATATATTCCATGCTATGGTGTCAAGCACAGACGGTATGCGACTGCCCTCTATTTATACGGTACAGTTTTAACCAAGTGTGGAAAAAGGTGTTTCGCTATACGCAACTATTCGCGAACGTCCCCGCAGCCCGACTTCCACAAAACCTCAGAAACTCTTTCTCCAGATTCAGAGGGAATGACGAAATTATTGCGGTGGTGACGGGCGGATACAATGAGCCACTCACGTATGCAGGTTTGCAATTTCACAATTCTACGGTAATGGAGCACACACAAAAGCCGGCGCAGTTTCACCACAGATTGAAGAAAGCGCAGATTAACGCGGCATACAAGTACATCTTTGCCACGCAGGTGCGACGTGAGTGTGAGGAGCTGAAACATCAACTGAAGGAGGAGCAATTGATGTTCCAACAACTAAAGGTCCAACGTTTCAGGGAGTCAACAGTGTGCAGAAACTGCTGCGTCACGGCAGTAGAGACGGATTATGCTCGGAGGTTCATATATTGAACAATTTGAAGTACACGGGATCGGTTCAGGTGAGCTGCTCTCGCTAATTATGAAACTTTTACTAATGGTAATGCAGGTTGACGGTATTGACTGGAGGCTGGAGTGTATGTAGCAAACGTACTCAACTGTTCTTTGGCATAAAATACAGTATTCAAATGTATAAGAGACCACCATATGACAACCTACTAAAAAATAAGCGTCATAAATATTACTCGATTAGCTTCTGATGCATATTATTGCTTTGGTACGAAGATAGTTGATTGAGTCAGTAAGAGAGCTCATCTTGGCTCCCGTGTACATCTGCGTGTGAGAAGCTATGACTAGCTGTACAAACTAGTCACGTACAAAATTAGGGTGTACTGACTGAACCGGTTCACTATTTCTTGAACTACTTAGGAACCGTCTTGAATTGTATCATACCGATGATGTCTCTTGAGCTATCTAGCGGTGGCTCCGTGTCTTTATCTAGTGAGAATCCGAAGCTCCCTTCATACGTCGACGATGTGGCAATCGGTGTTGAGAGTTTATGATGCTAATGAAATCTCCTGGTCTATCTAACGAACTCATGTCTTATATACAATGAGAGTCTAGAAATCCCGTCAAGTGTTCGAATCGGGCAGGGCCGGCCCTGGAATCTTGAGGCCTCGGGCTTTTGACAACGCCCCGCCGCCCGCCCTTAGCGTAGGATTTTTAAGGAGATGCCCAGCCAGCCTGCGGGCCGAGTGACCACCTACGCCTACTCCAAATTTGTATATTACTACTAAAAATAGGACATTGTCCACGTCCACTTTCTCCCAAGACTGTATATATTCAATAACACAAATAGAATCAACCCCCAAGTGATTATAGAAGTCTAAGATAAGTAGATTTGAATTACTAAACACCTTTTCAACCTCAGCAGACATAGCTAGATCACCTATAGGCTCCATGAGAGTTGGGAAGTGGCAAGAGAAATACCGAAAGAATCAGAACTGCAGAGAATACTTCGCTTTTATAGCAGCTTTGATGCTGTGTATGGATTCCTACGACCAATATGGTACTACCACTCTATCACACCTTTCGCTTCTCTAGCTAGACTTTCACCACTTATATTGGCTCCCACACCTCCTTAATAGCTGAAAATACCTTCTTCTGATACCTTTTTTATGCTTTATGCATGAAAGCCCGCAGACTTTAGCAAGGCCCTCAGGCATTTAATTTAAAAAGCCCGGCCCTTATGGGCATTGAGATTACCGGCTCGGCCCGGCCCCCGCAACAAAGCCCGCGGGCCGGCCGGGCCCGTTTCGAACACTGATCCCGTCGGTCTCCGGTGGCCGCTAAGAGTGGCAATCGGAGTGAGAATTAGTGCTGGCGTGTACCGACAATTCCGATATGGGTCCTTGCGGCCTCGATAGATATCAGACAATCAATAAATCAACCATCTGATGTTGTTGCATTAGTACTTAGGGGAGAACCGTGTGTGTAGGTTCTACTAGCATCGGTGGCGGCTTTGCCGCCCCCAGGATTCGAAACGTTGAGCATAGTGGACTTGTTGCGATATCAGGCAAATCACCTAAACTTCTGCTGTGTATCTTGATTTGGTGCTGCTGTATATCTGCCGCTGTGTATCTGCCGCTGTGTATCTGCCGCTGTGTCTACTGTGTTTTATATCCACTACTGTATCTGCTGCTGTTCATCTACCACTGTGTATCCACTGCTGTGTATCTGCCGCCGTATATCCGCCGCTGTGTATATCGTGCTATGTATCTTGAACTACTTTTGTATATCCGCCGCTGTGAATATGTATCGTGACCTGGTACTGTATATCTGGCTGTATATCTGTCACTGTATATATATCTGCCATGGTGTATCTGCCACTGTGTCTGTTTTGTTGTATATCCGCTTCTGTATCTGCCGCTGTGTACCCGCTGCTGTTTATCCGACGCTGCTATCCACGGCTATTTATCCGACACTGGTATCCGCTGCTGTGTATCTGCCTCTGTGTATACACCGGTGTGGATCTGCTGCTGTTTATCTGCCACTGTGTATCAGCCACTGTATATATATCTGCTACTGTATATCCTCCACTGTATATCTGCCACTGTGTCTGCTGTATTGTTGAGTGTGATCGAGTACAAAGAGAGAGATTGAATTATTTATCGTACAAAAGCAATTATCTACCGAATCATCTAATGGTAGAATCCATGCCTTTATATACCCAAGAAATTTGAAGTGTGCTGGAGATGGTGGAGTGGCACCCGCAGTGGCGAATGGCGGGTGGAGTGAAAATTTGTGAATGGGTCTACACAAATGACTCAGTGCATTCTCCAATCCTTTCTAGCAGCTTCGACAGCATTCTAACAACTTGTAGGTCTTAGGGATAAATCCTGAGTCAACATGTGGATATCCGCCACTGTACCCGCCACTGTATCTGACACGCGCCACGTGGCAAGTTCACCCAACCAATGAGAATGCTTCGAGCGGACAAACCAAGTGTATAACTATTAGATGATACAGTGAAGATGTTGGCACGGGATTTGGCCCCATGGCTTGTGTGGCATCAGGGGCTTTAAGCCCCCGACGGCCTAATGCTGCGGGCATGAGGCCGGTTGCTTGCGGCACCCATGGGCCACCACCAGCCCCCATACCGAGGAGTAGGGCTAGCTCCAGCAGTGATGCTTGGAATCGGACTCCAGATATGCTACTCGGCTTCGCCAAGTATGCCCTTTTCTTTCTCATCTATATTTGCCTCTCTTTCTCTCTCTCTTTGCTCTTCAGACAATCACGTTTGTATGATAGTCAATTCAATTTCTCTATTCGTACTCGATTGATCTCAACAGGTTATGAGCCCAGCGCTTTCAGTTCTTTGGGATCAACATCTAATTGTTGTATCAGTTCTGAAGCGCCGCCAGCTATCAAAGTCTCGTATTTCGACCTTGTCCATTTGGAGCCCACCATTTTGAGTTCTGTTGGAATCGACGCCTACTATTAGTATTTGTTACTGCCTCTCCTCTGCCCTGTTCCAGGGGATCGAGCCAACATCTCTTAGTCTTTGTGTATCGTTTCTCCTCTGCCTTGTGTTGCAGTGGATTGAATCGACGCCTAATAGTAGTACCTTTATCATTTCGGGAACTCCGCCCCCTCCAAATGCGTTCAACATCGTCCACGAGCATTGGGTTGACTGCGTGTCCCCTCTTCATTGGGTTGACTCCGTGTCCCCTACATTTCTTGAGTCGACTGCGTGTCCTCTACCTTCCTTTGGCTGTCTTGACCCCCCTACCATCTTGCGTCGGCTGTCTGTCGACTACCACTCCTCGTGCTGACACCTTGTCAACCGCCTCTCCTCCTGCCGACTACACGTCAACTACACCAGGAAGCCTCGAGCACCTTCGAAGTCTCGAGTACCATGCAACCCCCAACAGGGTGTCCACGATCCCTCGTTGTATCCAGCGTTCGGAAGCAATCAGGCCGGCCACCGGCCGGACTGCAGATCCGTAGACCGGTCAGATACAGGCCACCCAAATTACGGCCGCCACCGACCTGGGCCGGCCCAGGCCATCTCCCATGAAACCTGGGCCAACCTGCAGATATCTACAGATTTGGGTGGATTATTATGTGGCCTGCAGAAGCCTACATAAATCTTTAGATTTAGCAAGGTTAAATAAATAGTTGCTGCAAAGCACACTATTACTGCATATATCTGCATATGTCTGCGTTGACCTGCATAGACCTGCAGAAGCCTACATATATCTTCAGATTTGACAAGGTTAAACAAATACCTGCAGCGAAACACACAATTACTGCATATATCTGCATATATCTGCATTTGCCTGCATAGACCTGGAGTGTTTGAAATCATGGGAACATGCAGGTCTGGCTCAAGTTGATGAGATCCGTGAGGTGGATGAACTGCTCAAGGCCTTGGAAAAGCGGCAAGTCCATATTTGAGCATAAGAAGTGGCTGTGTTTGGGTTAGAGAAATAGTGGTGGAGGACATTGATGGTTAACAATATTTGTAATGAGTTTCTTTTATTTTTTAAAGGTTTTGCACCACAATGTTTTGTATTATCTAGTAGCGCCATCGGCCGCCAGATATCTGCAGTCCGGTCAGATCAAATCTGCCAGATTGGCGGCTGGCGTCGGGCAAAAATTTCGTGGCCGGCCTTGGCACAGACCGGCACAGATCATGCTCAGATCTGACCAGACTGACCGCTTCGGAACACTGGTGCCCGGATTCACTGAAATGTTATAGTATGGTACAGGCTTCCCAACGGTCCGACACTGACTGCTAGTATAAGACCTCCGTCGTTACACTGGCGGTCCAAGTATTCATGCAATATTGGCAAAGACTTATGGGTCCAAGGACGTTGTCTAACAATAAATAACAAAGAGCCACACCGAAATGGAGTAGGTGAGAAGTTGATGTATCTTGTAATAGCTAAGATGTGAACTTACATATCAGCTCAAGGCTAGCTTAACACTAAGAGTAAGAATTAGTCTAGATGATGGTTGACGATAAGATTTTTATCGAGAATACACCTCATGTTGACTCTCATTTCATTTTCCGAATCTAGGATAACACTAGGATCTTTCAGCATTAAATGGTGTTCGGGGCCCATTTCGTTCCACCCTAAATCGAGCATAGTACCAAGGATTGAGTTTTGGGCTGGCACTGTTGAGATTCGGCTGAGCAGAGCCGCATCAGCCATTTTGAAAGCAACAGAGAAAAAGTACAGCTACTTAGTATATATTTAACAACCAATAAAAAAAGTCATTCCAGTACTTATCTAAGTAAATTAAGTTCCAAAAACATGGGAAATATTTATTTGTCGTTTATTTTAATTAATTTTACCATGTAATTTCGCAGCGGGGTTGTAGTTTGGTTCTATTATTGCAACAACTTAGGTACCGCTACCACAAGCCAGAATAGAACGAAAATACATAATTTTAGTGCAATGGTTTGTGCAAAAACTCTCTGGAAACCCGTTTTCAGTTTGAAATGACTACCCTAAAATGCCTCTAATTTTTCTTTTGACCTTGTGCTTAATTTATTTTATCGCGTTTTTCTGTATGGTTTTTTTTAGTGGGCTGTATCATGGACAAGGTATAATGGGTGATGCGGCTCGGCGTCAGCGGATTGTCGACGACTTAACCCATCGCAACAGTTCGGTACTCTACCTTTATCGTCTTACAACCCAACTACCAGTCTTCACCCCCCATCTCTCGCACCTTCGTGAGTGCCTTTTCCAACTCAATGACCGTTCTTAAATCTAACAATTATCCGCTTCAGGTGTATGAGACGTTTTGCTAAGCGAGATTACACGATTCACACCCCCGACGCGTCTACCGCACTTAACGAAACACGTCACCGAAACCCACGATGTCAACGAAGCGCAATCACCAAATTCAACCCGCTACAGAAAACCGAGACGGCGAAGACATGCTGCGGGTAGTTTCAATTAAGCAGGAAGCGGTATCCGAGAACTCGGAAAGGCCGGAACCGCAGAGTAACGGTGCCCCTGAACGCGTCGGCGAAACTTCAAGTGCGCCCAGGAACGATCGCGACGGCCGACAAATCTCCATGGTAACTGTGGAGTACCTGTTGGATGCCATGAAACAACAAACGCAAATCCTAAAGTCGCTTGTGGAGCGACCACCATGCCAGCAGACACCAGCCGAGATCCAGAAATACAAGATGGTGAACCCGACGCGTTACTGCGGTGGAGTGAAAGAACTGGATTTGTTTCTCGTTGAGCTGCGGAGCAACTTTGAATCCCACGCGCACCTTTTCCCCCGCGGCGGACGAGATCATGTATTGTACGCATTGAAGTTCCTCGGCACATGGGCGCGCCATGCGGACCCGAACCAACGCCAAACCAAGTTGATGGATCCGATTACCTGGGGCTATAGCCTATTCAGAAGCGATCACCCGTGCATGAACGACTTCAGCCTTTTTGAGAAGCGGATCATAAGGTTATACGGCGACATGGATCGAAGGCTCAATGCGGGTACGCGTTCAATGCACGAGCGTATGCAAGGCCCTGATGAGACAGTACGCGAGTATGAATGCCGCATACGAACAAACTGGCGAGATTCGGAGTGGATAAAGCACGAGACGGAAGAGGATGAGCATGCTCTGTACACTCTAGCGTGGTTCGGATTGCGGGAGGAAGTCCAGCGTCACGCGAAAGTCTTCGCCACAGGCAGCGATGGCAAATTCAAGAGCATGGACGAGATGTTCGACATAGCGGCATATGTTGAGGCGCACCGGTCGGAATTTGAAGATGCATGGGAAGAGGAGGAAGAGTATGAGTCAGATTCAAACGAACCGCAGAAAGGCAAAAATAAACGCAATTCTACGCCGTTGAGTCCTAAGGTATCCGCTCAGGCCAGCAAGAATGGCGGTTCATCAACATCGACTCTACCGCCGGCACCCTGGGTTTCTTCCAAAATCTATGACATTAGGAAGGCCAGTGGTAAATGCACTCGATGCGCGGGAGACCATAAAGGCTACCGGTGCTCGAGATACTCGCGCGCGGATCTACCCAAACAGCGGAGCCCAGCTCCTACCGAGAACCAAGCCAAGCGGCAAAAATCCTGAAAACCGGCGGCCGGTTGAACTCACCCTCGGGCTTCCCGACTCATCGGAAAGGCTGAACGATCGACTCCAGCTTTTATAGGATAGCATTACCAGACGAGGGCTCGACCTGGTGGAATGGTCTACCAGGGGAATTTTTCATAAGTCTTTGGTTTCTTTAGTTGTTTCCTCCTCTATTTCGCTTTTATTCTCGTTCTTTCTGTTCACCCTTGGTTTCTTTCTTATCGATTATTGCGCAGTATACGTCATGTTCCGCCTTTTACTATTCTATAGTGTTTATTTATTCAACCATGTGCGCAGCAGCAACTGCTCGTCCAAGGGGGGAATTTCCTAGCAGTGATCACTTATACAAAACCAATTGCAGTAAGAATTGGAGTGGAAGGCAGAAGTACAACATATCCACAAGCCAAGACAGGCTGCATGAACTCTATCTAATCGCATATTATCTTATCAAACATTCACTAACACTTACATCCCCCCAACTATTTAAAATATATTCTGCTTATGTAAATAATATAGTACCTAGTTTTGAGGCTTAAAATACCTGGAGCTAAAATATTATCTTTATTCACTAAATGTGTTTGTTTTAATCATTCTGCATTCAATCTAACTAGAGTACGGCAGTACCTAATTCCCCTCCCCCTCCGGATAGCCGGGGGAGCTCTCCTCCCTCTACATTTCTCTTCTTCCTCTTAGAACAAATGAAGCGTAAGCAAATCAATGGTCGCGCCTGAAAATAGAAGGAAACGAAACGAAACGAGTGACTGCTAAGTACACTCTGCTCTACTCAGCGGTACGGGAACTTCCCGACCTCTGTGACCGCCAGGAAGTCCATCACCGTTTGATCACACATTTCCAGGGAAAATAGTATCAAAGTTTGAACGTACCTGCACCTTCCCGATTTATACTCAGCTTTCCGCCCAACTGCTTTCCACAACTACTACTGCTCGTTTCTGCAGTGTCGGAAGAGATGCTCCCCCGTCCAGACTGCCTTCTCGCACCACCAGCACTGGTCATCATCTCGCTGGCTGAAGCCCTTGAGGTAAGTTGCGGTGTGTGCATACCCACACTTGAGCTGGTAGTATCTCGTGGCGAGTGGCTTCTGATTTCTCATTGGGATTGGGCGCTGGTTTCCCGCTTTACTAGGCCCGCATCAGTACCCGTTGTGTCTGCTGCACTGCTCGCTCTCCCCAGCTTCTAATTGTTGCACTGATGTCAGCCAATGTGATCATAGCCGTGCGCCTTCGATGCCAGTATCATCTTGTTGCTAATCAAGATCGGTTCGCAAGGCTTTAGTAACATGCTCGGTGTGTCAGTCGTGTCAAATAGCGTAGGTGCAATCCCGAGTTTATCAGATAGCATAAAAAACCCTTCCAAAATGAAAAACATGAAAATCAAACAATAGCTGGATAGTCAATATTTACTTGATATACCAAAATATGCCCATGTATGCAGATTTTGCCTTAGGTTAGTAAATATATGCTAAATTTAATACACTTGGGGGCTGAAAACACGTGTTAGAATTTTGCCCACTTTGGAATACTATTTCAGGACTCCTCCGATAATAGGTACACTCATGATGCCAGTAGTTTTCTTCATCTGGCTATGGACAAAATTACCTCGGGGCGGTCGGCGGAGGTGGTGGTATTTAGGCTGTGGTGGGCTGCGGTAACTACATGCTGTTCAGTGACAGGCAATAGCACCCTTGGTGGTATACGTCGAATACATAATGTCGAAAGCAATGTTATCATTAAGAAACCGTACCACTAAACATAAGGTTACGCCCACAAGAAGAAATATGACTAATTCTCCGCATTCACTATAATGCAACATGACCTGCAGAGCGTACGAATCGCTTGGAACAATGCTGGGCAAATCATTCCCCTTCTCTTCCCCCTTCTTTTCCCCCACTGTCGATTTCCCCATCTTCCCCTTTTCGCAGTGGATGTCTCCTAAACATCCACCTCGTGCATTTCCACCGTCTCCTCGTCGGTCGCTACCCCCATTAGTCTCAGAACAATGTACCCAGAACATATTAGAGACTCACCATTCTCCATTAATATCTTCCTCACCTTCTCCTTCACCTCTTCTTCGAGCCCATCCCAGTATTTAGCCTCCACCGCCAGTGCCTAAAACACCATCTCCAGCACCCTGATTGCGATTCGCCAGACGCCATATAACAAGAACCACAGAATATTATCGGGCCTAGCTGTGTGGGTGACCCGGCTGCGTCCTCCGCTATCGTCACTCCGCTGTATACCTCAGCTTCTGCATAGTCATGGAAGAGGAAGTCAGTGTACCCTAGCGACTCTACCAAGGAAGCAGTGCCGGTCTGCGCTAAGGTAGGTCTCCAAAACTGACCCCGACTGGCGGATCAGTGGGCGGCTCCAAATATCGAAAAGTCCGCAAATTTTCCTGTCTTTGATGTGCAATGGTTCCTGATGGAAGACTACGCAGATGGGCTAAGGTGGTGCCGGTGGTGTGGTAGGAGGGATCCCGGTAATTGTTGCCGCATTCATAGACATGTGATCAGTGGTGAACATCGACCGTCGTAGTTTTTGACTGGTAAGTCCTGCTTCTCGCCTTTCGCGCTTGGTGAGGCCGGTGTTGTCGTGGTGAGAACAGCGACCGTCTCGGTGAGTTCGCTGACGGTTGTTAGGGCGGCGACCAGGTTGTTTAGTTCATCGACACTGTTAGCCCCTTCTTATCCTCTTCCAAACCGCAACCCCACTATCAAAAGCTTCTGGCCTCTTGAGAACCGCTCCTGTAGCGCTAGGTTTTCGCGTCGATCCATGATCTCGCTTCTGTCATCCCTGTTCGACATGCACTTGTCCCATCGTTAGTACAGCACGCAGACGGACTTAAGCGACGAACTGGTGGGTAACGGCACCTAGAAATACCGCTCTTAACATGAGACTCCTGGTAAAGACTACGGTAGAGAGGACATGCTTGCGATACAGCGAGAGGTTTGAGGATGGTTCGTTTGTTTGTAATCATTCTGTATTCAGCCGCTTGGTTCGAGGGTGTTGGTCTGGAGGGCATCGGTGTTAGTGGTGTGTGTGGAATAGTAGAGAGTGAAGAAAGAGGGGTTAGTGGCTAGTATGTTAGCCATAGGTCTAAAATTAAGTATGATGTCAGCCACCGACAACTCCAACATTGGCGATCCTTTTGACATTCAAATTGAACATTACATCATCTGATCAATGAATATCGTAAAATACACATTCCATATGTATATGAATAAAAGCAACTTTGCCTTGGTCTCAAGCGGCTCCGAATTCTCTGCCCCGAAAAGTATAGTCCGGCCTCGAGTAAAGTCTTGCCAAGGCGGGACAGAAATCTGGGATACCTGCTCCAAACGACATCTTTGTGGGTTTTAAACCCCCTGCATCAAGTTGATGTTCCGATGAAACCTGCTGATAGATCACCGCGACGAACTGAGCATAGTGTCAACCGTGGAATAAAATGAGACGAGAATCCCGCGCAAAAACCGTGCCGTGATTGTGATAACACGTGATACCCCCTAGCTCGGCCAAATCACAGTATTTCGACGAGGTTCTCTCTCCTTCTCCCAAATCACTAGATGGCTGCCGTTTAAGAACGGCTGCTCTGATTCAGGATCAGACACGATGGGCTATTAGGGGTTATCGAGTAGATAATTTGACGTCTACATCTTATCAGACAAATATTCATGGAGTTAGCATGGTTGGATGGTGGGATGGATAGTAGGGTTGATGGAATCCCTCCCCCTACTATCCATCCATGTCTAACCCCACGAATATTTGTCCGATAAGGATAAATATTAGATGTCAAATAATCTACTTGATAAAATCTACTGGTCCATTGTATCACGTGGTTCACAGTACTTGAGCAGCGTTAAAATCTACTAAAACTTTTAAATGTAATAACTGGTGCACTGAGCGGTAATGAAGTCAGCAACGACGAGTTTAGCAGTCTGAAGCTATGTGCAAACGTCCCACTCAACTTCAAAGTCGACGAGAGTTCGATGTTAAAGACGATCTCAAGCTTAGTACATCACCATCGACTTGATATCATATTTCCGGGTCCTAGTCTGCAACTGTTCTACTACTTTGAACGCTCCACATGCGCGGGGTATGGATCAAAAGTAGGGAGTACTAGTCGTTGACTTCATGGGAACATTGGCTCGGAGATAAGGCGAAGAGACGCTAGGGGTGACGTTTTCCATGCAGACATTCACATGTGGAAATAATCCATGTGATCCTGCACCCTTGTTAGTTTATAAACGAAAGAACCTAATTCGCTGTTGTGAATACCATTATGAGCCAAATTCTGCATGTGTTCAAAATAGCAGATAAATAGACAGCTCGGATTGGCCTAATCACAATTTTTCTTGAAGGTTACATGAACAATGCAGCCTGGCCCCCACGACATCCTGCAACCCAGACGGTAGGAGACAAGGATGGCTGCAATCTCTGTTCGTATCAAGTGCTGACGTGTTAAGATATGTAATGCAGCGACCAGTAAAGTTTCGTAAAGATTGCTCTTAACTGCGGGCGCCCTACGCGATCAGCGATTTTCAGCCCGTGCATTGGTCGGGTTTTGACGCTTGGTCATGTACGTCCCACTTTTTATATCTTATGCATGATAGAACTAGCGTGCCTCCTCTGAGGCTTTAGGACTGCGACGTATTTTAGGCATCCAAACCCCGCTAGGGAGCCATTCATCTTAAATAATTGCTACCGGGGCCAGAACCAGATCATCAACGTAATCTTCTAGTAGCCAGGATGTCCGACAATGACGACTTCAAATTACTGTTTCAGGGGGAGGGGGAACTTGTTGCGGAGTCAGTATTTTATGGAGACGCTCCCTACATCAACTTGTACCCTTACTAATAATGGTGGATATTAGCGTCGTATTCGTTCACGGACTTCAAGGACACCGGATCGGAACATGGTCTAAGCCTAGGACTGAGCCTACGTCGGATGACAAGAAGTTGGGATTACTTGACCGTGTCCGTCACCGGGTTTCGTTTGCGAAGAAACCTGAGATTCAGGGAGACGTACCAACAACGGCAGAGAATGAAGAGGAGGGGCCTATATTATGGCCAAGGGATTTACTACCTCAGAAAATCAATAACATACGAGTCCTTACCTACGGTTACGAGTCCAAAGTCACCGGATATGCTGCACAAGTGAATACGAATGGAATTTATCGGCATGCAGAAAACCTTCTCTCTGCACTGGAACGCGAGCGCTCTATAGTGAGTTCGTTCTTGCATTACTATAACAATCTCATGTTCTAAAGTCAGAGACTTATGCAGCTTGGATCGACTTTGAAATTGATATTTATCTGTCACTCGATGGGTGGGATACTAGTGAAAGATACGACTTGCCTCCCTTCGCATCACTTCGAACTGACCGTTCCAAACAGGTCTTGCGGCGATCAAAGGAAACCCGGCATCAACACTTACAGTCCATTTTCACTTCCACATACGGAATCGTGTTCTTTGGTTGTCCACATAGGGGTGCCAAAGTCGCTGGATGGGGGGAATTCGGAGCAAACATCACAAAACTGGCAGGCATGTCATCAAATGCCGATCTGATTCGCTCCTTGGGGATCGATAGTCCGACTTTGCAACAGATCAGCTCTTCCTTCAGCATTTTTCTAAAGGAAGACCACTTCAAAATACACTCTTTTCGAGAAGAAAAAGCCATGAGTGGAATTAAGGGAATCCAGGGAAAGGTATGCCCGAGAACCATTTGTTCAAGTGCTAGTAATGATGAATGAGTCATACAGATTGTTGGGGATGTGTCAACCGAGATTGGCGATGCAGATGAAATTGTTGAGGGTATTAATGCCAACCATAGCGACATGTGCAAGTTTGCGTCGCTTGAAGATGCTGGTTTTCGGAAGTTAGTGGCAGTGCTTTTGAGATATGTGCAAGATATTAAAACGCAGAGTATGTAAGCGTAATAAACATATTGGATGACATGTCGGAAAACTGACTTCTAAAAGCCAAGTCGATACTGAATTTGCGAACCAAGCCGCTATATCAGGGACTAATCTCCGGCCTAGAGAAGTCAAGCGATGTTCTGCGAAAGATTGTCGCACAGAAAGGCGGCCGAAACCCTGGGAGCTGCAAGTGGGTTTTCGAAGAATCGGAGTATAACTCCTGGCTTTCGTCCAAACACTCCGACTTTCTCTGGTTGTACGGTCATCCAGGAACGGGAAAGACTATGCTTGCAACCTTTTTGGTTGAAAGTTTGCTCGATCGGGCCAAAGTTGCAGGCACGATGATCGTAGCATACCATTTTTGTGAACATCAACATAAAGAGCGAAACACGCCATGTGCGATACTGCGCCGGTTGGTTTCACAGTTTGTCGAGGCTGAGCCAATCTTGATCAATCATCTCGAAGAGGATTATGAGAGGCTTGGACACGACATGTTTTCAGATTTCACTGTTATGAGTCGGGTGTTCCAACACATCCTGAATGATATGCACATGAACATACCGTATTGCCTTATCGACGGTCTTGATGAGTGCGATGACCAATCATTAAAACAACTGCTTGAGGTGTTCCGGAACGTATTTAAATCTTCTGGATCGGACACCGAAGAATCGATACAATTTAAACTCATCGTTATCTCACGTGAAGTCTCCGAAATCAAAGTGACGCAAGGCGAATTAGGACCGGAAGGGTGCTTTGACATAATTTCAATCGGCAAGGAGAAGATTCGCTCGGATGTTGATAACTTTATTCGGAACAAAATATCTAGCCTACCATATGGAAAAGAACTTCGAAATGAAAATCTTGAACCGCTGATTACTCGACTCAGTGAGAAGGCAGAGGGTTCGTTCTTGTGGGTTGCTTTAACAGCTGAACAGCTTGCCAATGATTCAGCATCCGACATACTGGACAAGATGCAGACCGATAAGCCTTTGGAGAAGATGTTCGACTTCTACGAAACTATCTTGCAGCGCATTCATGCAGTTCATAAGGATACAGTTCTCGAGATTTTGGAATTAGTCATAGGAGCTGTACGTCCATTGTCTGTCCTAGAATTGGCCACTGCGCGCTGTGTTCTCCATCACAACTCCCACAAGGCAGTTCAATGGGAAACCCGACTAGAGCTGTTCAAGCAGGATATTCGATGGTGCCGGCCCCTGGTTACTGAAGAGGACGGAAAAGTCGTGATTGTTCACTTTACGGCCTCGGAATATCTCCTGTCGTCTGCAAGTAAGGTTGAGTTTCGCGTCGACCAAACGATTGCACACTCCAAACTTGCGTCAGTAAGCTTTAATTTCTTCACAAGATTGGAACATTTCGTAGGTAGCACTCCACGTAATCGAACCAATGAGGCAGATATCAGAGATAGCGAATCTCTTCATATACCCACATCTGTAGTAACTGCCCAAAATTGGTCGCCGGAAAAAGCCACCCAGGATCCTTTCCTGATGTACGCTATACACCATTGGATTGATCATTTTGACGCATCTAGGTCGGATAAACTGGATATCAATTGGGATCACGAGTTCTTCAACACCGACTCTCCAATACACAATAGTTGGCTACAGGTCTACTGGGAACGCCACGAACAAAATCCCGTGTTCCCAAAGGGTTTCTCACCGTTACATATTGCCAGCTTTTGCGGGTCGAAGAAACTTGCCAAAATGCTCTTTTCAGTTAAGCCTAATCTCGACATTGACACTATTGATGATCAAAATCGATCGCCTCTGTTTATGGCTGCTTCTAAGGGCAACTCAGAAGTGGCACGATATCTATTGACGCACTCCAGGCCGGCGAACACAGAAGTAATGGACGCTGACCAATTCCGCCCTATTGATGTTGCTGTATCTCGGGGCGATGCGAAAATGGTGGAACTGCTCCTTAAGTACGGTGCATCTACAGCTCCTTGCAGCAGCGAAGATCCGAGCCCACTGCACATGAGTGTGCAGGCCGGATTGAATGATATCGCAGTAATCCTATTGGGAAAAGATTCAAAAGAAGGGATTAATCTACAGAGTGAAGATGGAAATACCGCATTACATATTGCGGCATTGCATGACGATTCAGTAATGACCGAAATTTTGCTACGTCACGGTGCAGACACAAATGTCGTTAACGATAATTCTCAAACACCACTTATGGCCGGTTGTGAGGCAGGAAATATGAGGGCAGTAAAATCACTGTTGGACGATAAGCTATTAGCTCTACTAAATCGGATTGCAAATGACTACCCACATGCTATGGACCTGTCTGAGTTAGCTGAGATTATGAAGAAAGATGGATTCCGTCTTGGTTTTGGCGAAGCATGGATACGCAGTGTTCGGGAACTCTTTGGTTTCTCTGTGAGTAAACAGATTATAGAGCAAGCGCTCGATCCGTATAAAGCAGATGTTGGAGTAATACTCGGGAAAGCAGTCGAAATGAACCTATTGGGGATAGCAAAACTTCTTATTACTTATGGAGCCAACGTACACGAGTCAGTCAATATGGACTCACTGTTGAGAAAAGGCGATGCGAATATTATCGAGTTCCTACTACACATTCTTGAACCTTCGAATGACACAATAAAGCAACTGCTTGTAACAGCCTGTAGGTACAGGTACCGCAATATCGCATTAATAATGATCCGCTACATGCAAGAGCACGGCTTTTTGGTCAGAGATATACACCTTGGCCTCGCAGCAGAGGCAATGGAGGTGGATGCCATGGAGGAAGTAGTGGATAGGAGTTCTAGCAAGGGTATCAGTGAATGTGCCATACTCGCCGCGACCAAAAACTCGGATAACGCCGTGGGTATCCTGGAACTATTTTTGGAGCTTGATACCCGGCTGGAAATCACTCCCAATGTTTTGACAGCGGTTGCGAACATTGGGACAGATGATGTTAGAATATGCCTTCCGCCCTTTCTTCTGCGCCAAGCCAGTTCCCAGAAAATCGTGGAATTTGACGCTCAGGACTGTGAGAAAACTAAAATTATTGCAATTGCCGCGGCAACGAACACCATTGTGGCGGAGGCGCTACTTTCGACATGTCCTGACATAAAGATCACCGCGAGAGTACTAGAAATAATTGCAAATTTCAGCAATTACAATGAATTCATGCGGCTGTTGCTTACCACACGGCCCGATAGCCAAATCACGGTACTCACTATCACCGCAGGACAACCGAGTAGGGCGGAGTTAATTAAGGTCTTATTAGACATCCACAATGCCCAGATCACTGAGGAAGCCCTGGTTTTAATTGAAAATGAGTACGATGCGGAATGGACACCTTTGCATTATGATGCCAGAAGATGTGACGCTGGAGTGAAATTATTGTTGAAGCATGGCAGAGATGTGGCTGCCAAAGGAAGGCATGGAATGAAGCCACTGCACTGTGCAGCGGCGCGCGGTAATCAACATGATGTGGTTGCGTTGCTTAGCGCAGGGACAAAGTTAGATGTTCGAGATTGTTGGCGACGAACACCGCTCCACTGGGCTGCATATAATGGACATGCTGATGTAGTTGAATTCCTGCTCACAAAACGAGCATCGACAACGAAACGAGATTACCAAGAACGGACTGCTTTGCACCTCGCACTAATCGGTGGAAGTATAAATACCATTAGCCGGTTGATAAGCAGATCTGACGAGGAGGCAAACGATGAGACTGACATGACGGCATTAGCCTTAGCACAGTCTCAGAAATACAAGGCTGCCGATCAGTTGCTACACGAGTATCACGTCGACATGGATGCCAAATCCATAGACGGGCTGATGGCTCTGCATTGGGCGGCTTCGAACGGCCACGAGGTGGTGGCCCGACTGTTACTCGATCGCGGCGCGGACCATTATGGAACATTTTCAGACGGCCGGACGCCGCTCCACATGGCGGCTGCGAACGGCCACGAGGCGGTGACCCAACTGTTACTCGATCGCGGCGGTTACCCTGATGTAAGATCTTCAGACAAGCTGACGCCGCTCCACATGGGGGCTGCGAACGGCCACGAAGCGGTGACCCGACTGTTACTCGATCGCGGCGCTTACCGTGATGTACCATCTTCAGACATGCGGACGCCGCTCCACATGGCTGCTGCGAACGGCCACGAGGCCGTGACTCGACTGTTACTCGATCACGGCGCTGACCATGATAGAATACATTCTGACGGGCGGACGGCGCTGCACATGGCGGCTGCGAACGGCCATGAGGCGGTGACCCAACTGTTACTCGATTGCGGCGCTTACCCTGATGTAACCTCTTCAGACGAGCGGACGCCGCTCCACATGGCGGCTGCGAACGGCCACGAGGCGGTGACCCGACTGTTACTCAAGCGCAGCGTTAATCATAATGCAACATCTTCAGACGGACGGACGGCGCTGCACATGGCGGCTGCGAACGGTCATGAGGTGGTGACTCGATTGTTGCTACTCGAATACGGCGTTAACCGCTATGCGACTTCCTCAGACGGGCGGACGGCTCTGCACTGGGCGGCGGCGAACGGCCACGAGACGGTGACCCGGCTGCTGCTCGAGTACGGCGTCCTCAGGGAAATTAAATCCACCAATGGGCTAACGGCTCTCCGCTGGGCGATTGCAAACGGCCATGAGGGTGTCGCCCAACTGTTAGAATGATACTGTCATCCTCCTTACGCTTGCTCCTCAATACAATAGGTATAGCAATTTGCTAAACTGTTGGCGTGATACTAGTGCTTTCTTACTTGGGTTTAGCTAACAAATGCTATAGTTTTCTGGAACAGGTGATCTTTGGGCGAGTTACACTGGTGTAGTTGAGTAATAATATGAAGAAATATAAGTAGCTCTGATTTTGCGTTTCGTTTGATTCTTAAGTTGATTAATTGCAAACTTTGAGAAGAAATGGTATATATTGTATGTTCCAGTCTGTTCGTGGAGTTTGTTGCTCCTCGGAGTGACTACTCAGTTCACGGGGTCCCACCTTTCGTGAATTGAACCAGTCAGACCAGTGCTCCATAAACTTATCGGAAAATAATGCAATTTACTTGTTGGCACGGGATTTGGCCCGATGGCTTGTGTGGCTTTCGGCCTAAAGCTGCGGGCATGAGGCCGGTGGCTTGCGGCCCCCATGGGCCGCCACCAGCCCCCATGCCGAGGAGTAGGTCCAGCCCCGGCAGTGATGCTCGGCATCGGTCTCCGGATGTGATACTCGGCTTCGCCGAGTATGCCCTCTTCTTTCCCATATATATTTGCCTGTCTTTCTCTCTCTTTGCTCTTTAGACAATCACTTTTGTACGATAGTCAATTCAATATCTCTATTCGTACTCGATTGATCTCAACATTACTAACACTAATAATGGAAATAATTATCACTGCATCTCTCAACGCTTGGGCGCAACTACAATTACACTATGCTCGATGCCATCCAGTACCTGAGCTACTAACAAGTTGTTCTGTTCCTCCACATTGTCCTCATCTTCCTCGCTGTCATGTTCGCTCTCGCTGTTCTCATGCTGCTTAGTCTCTTGGCAGAGTGCTTCATCCTCATCTGCATAGTAATCTCGGTTATTGGCTGATCCCCTCTGTTGTTCCGAGTTCGCCCGACAGCGCTTTACCTTTTGTTGAGATCTCTGCGGGGCTGTCCTTTTGGCTTTTTGTGTAATATAGAATGTTCCAATTGGAGCGACATGGCCACCTGAGATGGAAACGGTGCGTCCGGACTATAATCTTTCTAGGGACTAGCGTGTAGTCCAGCCCAGGCCACTGCTTTCGTCGCCTAGGCCGCCCAGTTGTCAATCTCTAAGACTACGGCAGTGTAGGCTGTTCTGTAATACTTGCCAAATAACATCTCATGCCAGCGGGTTTCAGTAAGAGCTTTTGTTAGCTCTAATCGGGCAGTAGTGCATACAATAGTACTGTACTCTGTCTCAGGGAGATAGCGCGCAATGTTTTGGTTGTTGCAGCCATATTATGGTCGTTTCTCGGACATTACTTCATCACTCGCGATCACCATTCTATCACTCGTACTCAGTAACGAATCACTCGATGGCCTGCAGGGCACTATAGGTTGACGGTCTTACTTTTCAGAAGACTGCAGAACTACTATAGTATAGCTCAGACTATGTGTTTCGGTGTGAGTGTTCATAAAAAGTGGGAATTAAATTTGTTTTCAGTGGCCATGGTCCTCCGCGAGAAAACTTGTCCGAATCTAGACAGAAATTGCGAGTGTAGATGGTCTGGACTAGGACCAGGATCCTCTAGTGCAAGACTGGTAGTCTGTGGCTTGGTCGGTCTTTCCTTTGCGCTGGACCGAACTATACTGAGCCCTACTTTAGACTGGGATGGTCTGAATTGGTGTAATTAATGGAAACTACGGCTCCGGAACGCATGCATTATCTTATTTTAAGCAATATGGATTAGAGGCCTCCTAGCCAGGGTTCCCAACGGTCTGAGAGCCCTGGGGTCTTTCAGGGCCTGAAATTATAGTCCGGGTATAGCGGAGTGTTGCCCAGAGGAGACGAACTATTGAGAACCGTGACAAGTTATGTGATTTTGAATTACTCCAGATCCGTTTACAGTCACCTTTCCGACAAACGGATGCATAATCCGATTAAAACACATCCTGAATACAAAATCAAACTCAACGCTCTGGTCCAATGTATATACTCGAAATAATCCTGTTCACATGGGTGGTTAACGTCTCCTTCGGGGAGAATATAACCAGGTTGTTCTAAATCTTTGGAGGTTGCTGTTTAACCCGAATTCGAATCTTTATATATGTAATCAAGATTTTGCTCAAAATCCGATAGATAGTATAGTGAGATCTTTTATAGTGGCTGTGTGGAGTTAGAGCTAACTACCCTTAAGGAGTACTCTCTGCAGCATGTAGGGCGGTAATGTGTAGGACTAGCGCCATTCACATGGTTTAGATTTCGATTTAACTAGCGGTCGGGTAGAACCGCAACGTCGCTGCGTCGCTCGCGAAATGCACCACTCCGGCAACGGAACATGTGCATCCTTGCTCCCGACATGAGCCGCGTCTTCTATTTTCCAGCCACTCTGTTGCTTCACCACTCGTTAGCGCACCTTTTAACTCTTGAGTAGTGCGGGAGACTACACACCTTGGAAATGTCCTAAATTATCATTAGTCTAAGCCTACTGTATCTCACATCGTTCAATGGAAGAATGTCCCATGAGACCTTTCATCTGCAACTCCAGTTAGAACTCTCCCTAACTTTAACATGACTCTCACCGCATACTGCTTTTAGCATTATTTCACACCGACAATTATTCATATAGTATCCATTACGGACAAAAATTTGTCACTCCATCTACTGCATGGCAACGCTAGAGGAGCAGCACAAGGAAGAAGACGGAAATCCGAGAGAGGCTGATTGAGTGAGACAGTCAAGATCGAGAGCTGCACGAGTCAAGTTTTCAAGCCGCGGGATACCTCATTATGAACGCTCTTGGCGACATCAAATGTTTGGTGACTAGACATCAAAGTTGGATGACTTTTCAATAGTATAATCTTGTCGGAGTCATCTTATCGGGGTCATCTAATCACTAACAAGGGTGGCCGCAACATCGCGCAACATGGGTTATAGTAGACTGATGGGTCGCTTGTTGCGAAAGCCCAGTGTTCCCAACAGCCCGGCCCGGCCCGGCTTCACATGCTTACGGCCGGGCGGTCTCCGGTTGCGAAGGCTTTTTCAGAAAAAGCTCAGCCGGCCTCCGGCCCGAGTGAATTTGCATGATACGTACATAAAACTACAGAATTATCACAATAATACTAACTATGCTACGTCAACTTTGATGAAATAACGAAAGGTGATGAAGTAAATTGGAAAGCTTCTATGGTATATAGAAAAATTGACTCTTGCTTCACTCCCTCTTTTACCGCAGCTGCAACATTGTTTTTTCACTAATCACTTATAAGACACTAGATATACTCGAAATAGCATAGCTAGCCAGCATCTGCAATCTTGGTTGCGGCTTACTATGTTAGGCCTACATGAAGTTGTATATGCAGGCAGGCCCGGAGGCCGGCATGCGGGCCTTAAAAAATACAGCCTGGCCCGCGCGGGCTTTTGAAATTGCTGGCCCGGCCCTGCAGACCCAAAAGTCCACGAAAGCGCGCGAGCCGCTCAAGCCTGTTAGGAACACTACCAAAGCCTGATTTGGAGTCGCTTCAAAAATATATGTCAAGCACCAAATGCGGAATGTTCCTTGCCTGTTAGCCCGTGGTCGGGAGTGGACAATTCACTGTTCCTCGTTTCATCTTTTTAAGTCCGGCTTCATAGTATTACCCCGGAGGTGACTGAACTTTAAGGATAATATCGTGTGTTGTTTATTTTTTCCCAGTCCTGTGCGGTGGGTACCAATCCAGAGTCGTCAAATCAACGATAGCGTTAACCACCTTGCGTCGGACATCTACAGCTCCATTACTCTGGAGATGAGCATTTCCTGGCGTGTTTACCACCGCAAATACTAACACCCGAATAGTTTATGCAGTACTCGGTGTACGGAGTATATAAGATAGCATATGTGATTATAACAAATTTATCATCAGCTTTAGCACTGCTGAATCCCCAAACTCCATGTTTCTTCATTGCCGAAGATATTACCATCCACTTCCGGCCAGGTTTCCCAAAAGCCTGTCTTGGGAGGGTAGATGTCTACTTTATTTCGGACGAATTTTGAGGCGAGTATTTCGAAACAGAGGCCGGTACGATTCTGCCAGCTCCCACCAAGGCCGAAGCTGGTAAGATTCTGCCAGCGCCCGCTGAGAAACAGGCCGGCAGGATCCCGCCACCTGCCAATGGGAATGAGACCGGTACGCCCCCAGTCAAAATTTCCGATTCTTAGCAGAAGGGTACCCCAAAGCCCGACCGGCCTGCCACTGCCATCAGCAAAAGTAGCTGTTACCAAGAAGAAGACTCTGAGGATGAAGACTGTGAGCTGCTTCCTACATTGGCTTGGCCTCGACCCCGACTGCATGAGAATGTTGGATGATGAGACGAAGATGTTGGCACACCATGTGAGAAAAATGGGGAACAAAGCTGTACCTATCTTCCAACAAGCAGTAAACGAAGACCCTGAGTTGTTTGTAGAGGCCTGGGTACAAATCACAGCAGCCATGTACATGTTGGGTCAGGCGATAGTTTGATTCAATACTGGACTTGGCAACATCATGTATTTCGCAGGTGGTCAAGGAAAAAGGAAGGCAGACCCGGGAGGTGGCTCGAGAAAGCGGGTAGGCTAGGACTGAGTATCTTATCTTTTTCCTTAGGGTTTATGGTTTTCCTTTGGGTCTACGTTTCTGCCTTCCTTTGGGATTATGTCATTCTTATCTTCTTTCGGGTATGCCTATACAGTTATACAGAAGAGGAGCGGTGTGCTTCGCCCAAAGGGCCAGGGAAGAGTTGTGGCAGGAAAATCTGTTTCTCACCACCACCGCAACTCAGCTTGGCAGAGGACTGAGCGACGGCAGGTGTGCGGAGATACAGGTATGATGGAGATGGACTAGGCGACAGCAGTGTACGCAGATACAGGGGTAACGGAGATAGACTGAGCGATGGGGAGTATATATTCGGGAGACCCCGGGGTGGATAGACACCATCTCATCTTATCATGCTCAACACAAATACACACTCTATCTTTCCCAACTTTTGGTCTCACTCGCTCTTTCCGGGATTCGTAGATCCACGCAGTTCCGTGGTTCCTCACGGCCGGGTAGCATCATATCTTCTCACCCTTTTCCTACGCTCCTCGAGCCAGAACCGCTGTTTCTCACGAATTCCCTTTGGATGTCGCGAGAGGTGCGGCGGAGTGTTGATGATGCGCTCTCTGCCTTCTAGCTCCGCCGTTTCACCACACCGACACGTGCAGATCTCTGAGCTGTTTTCCATGGAAGAGTGCGATCAAGCGGTGATGGACTTCCTGACGGCTACTGAACTTGGGATGTTCCCGCACAAATGAATGGCGGCACGTAGCGGGTGCAGAGGCTTACTCAGGTGCAGGGGCGGCAGCAACGGGTTCATTTCTTTCTTTCTTTCTTTCTTTCTGTCTTTTATCTTTCATTTGTCAGCGGGGACGATTGGTAGCGGAGGAGCTCCGCCATCTAGCCGGCTCGCCCGGAGGCGGAGGGGATACTTAGGTCCTGTCATACTCTAGTAAGAGTGAATACAGTATGAATAAACAACAACAACACCTGGGCACAGCCAGTGTACGGACCATTGGGCAAGGAACCACAGGATAAAGATAGCCATGGAAGATCAGCAGCTTTCTATAGAGGAAAGGCAACTAGCACGCAGACAACGCAACAAGGGGATCTCGGGTCTGCCATTGGGAGGCAGGCCATTGCCGGGATTGCACAAGTGTATTCACACAATTCCTCTCCAGCTCTGGATCGCTGGATCATCGACAGTGATGCTTCTTACCACATGAGCTGCTGTAAGGGCTACTTCCATATGTTGAGAGGACTCGGGGACAGTCTCTCTCGCGGACAGCAGCATTGGGAAGCTGCAGGTAAGGGAGCTGCTTTACTCCCACTACCGTCTGGAGATATTATACTCAACGATGTATATTGCTTTCTTAGGACTCGTTCCGTTTCTGCTTTGTCACTCGTCGCCTGGTCCACCACGTTGGATGTAGGTATTATTCGCCGGTAGTACGTATGCTGCCGTAGCGCAGGCTACACCTATCGAATGGCCTTACTTTGAGATAGAGGCAGTGTTCCTAAGCGGCCAGGCCGCCCTTAGCGGCGGCTTTTAAATGAGGGCCGGGCCTGCAGGCTTTTTCTTGGCGGCCGGGCGGCCGATCTGCAGGCTTTCTCTTGGCGGCCGGGCGGCCGATCTGCAGGCTTTTTCTTGGCGGCCGGGCGACCGATCTGCAGGCTTTCTCTTGGCGGCCGGGCGGCCGATCTGCAGGCCCAAGCCGGGCGGCCAGCCTGCAGGCTTTATTTGCCAACGTATAAGTTCAATCGAACAATCATGAACATATTTTGTTTAAATGACACCCATTGCTGCAGCCTAAAGTCTTAAACTCAAAAGCCACCAAAGTAAACTCAGCCATCGTCCATCATAAGTTCATAACCTTGCCATCCGTTGTGGCGGCCGGCCTACAGGCTTTTTCTTGGCGGCCGGGCGGCTTTTCTTGGCGGCCGGCCGTGCCGCTTAGGAACACTGGATAGAGGCCATGGATACATCTATACAAAGCTAGTGAGAGCAAATCTACAAAAGAGTCATTTGGCATCACGTTTTGAATGACCTTCTAAGGAGGAGGGAGCCAAATCCCGATAAAGGATATTTTGGGGGTTATGTTCGATGACAGAAGTCAGTATACGGTGTACTGCAACTATTCGATATACATTGCCAGGAATATCGATTTCATCCCTCCAGCGCCATAGGCAGCGCTACGCCCATCAGGGGAAATCATCGAGTTAGATGAAGAAGAGGACTGAGGAGTTGCTCAGAAGCCATCGAAGGCAGAAATCAGTATAGGGTGTTCTGCAACCATTCGACAATCATCACCAGGAATGATGCTTTTGTTCCTCCAGCGCTAGTGGCAGCGCTATATCCACCTGTGGAAATCATCAAGGAAGATGAAGAGGAGGACTCAGGAGTTGCTTCGAAGCCATCGAAGGCAGACTCACAGGCAGATACACCGCCACCAGCAGGAGAAGCCAATCGAAGTCAGGACTATGAGGAAACTCTTCATTCGATTACAGTCAAAGCTCCTGCTCAAAGGACAGCAGTCGATGATAAAGCAACCAGTGAAGTTGTAAGACCATCAAGAAGACAGAGCTCACGAAAGAATGCTGGCATATTCAGTACCCCACGATTCCACAAGGAACAGTTACGCTTAGAATGTTGAAAGCAAAAGAGAAAGATTGACGAAGCTCAATTGTCTATCGATACAAGAGAAGGAAAACACTAGACTTATATACAGAGAAAAGACCATACTCGGCGAAGCCGAGTATCACAACCGAGTCCG